>Ga0206962_1010_pt1 | contig 82673 bp, 78 predicted proteins | sample Alteio_BWOrgHeat_27_FD_153241 | JGI IMG/M metagenome (GOLD analysis project Ga0206962, IMG submission 153241) | Enriched cells from forest soil in Barre Woods Harvard Forest LTER site, Petersham, Massachusetts, United States -... | ecosystem: Environmental > Terrestrial > Soil > Temperate forest >...
TAAAATTTATTCTGCGGCTACTATTTTTATATTTGCTATCAATATAGCTGTAGCGGTATTTTTATTCCCCTCATCTGCATTTGCAGTCCCTGCTTTTGCCAGACAAACAGGGCTGGAGTGTACCATGTGCCACGTTGGCGCCTTTGGCCCGCAGCTCACCTCTTACGGACGTAATTTTAAGCTCAACGGATATGTGTGGGGTGATGAAAAAAAGAGTGTGCAGGATTACTTAAAAGGTTTTTCTGCCATGGCAGAAGGTGGGTATGAGCATAGTGATGGCGATTTACGTAAAGGTGCGGGCTTAGAGCTTGATTCCACTGCTAACCCACCCGACAACAAACAAGCCCGTTATCATACTAATGACAATGTCACGGTTGATCAGATATCAATTTTCTACGGCGGTCAGGTTTACTCCAATGTAGGTATGCTTGCGCAGGTAACCTATAATAACGCGACCGAACAGGTTACATGGGATAATAGCGATCTCCGTTACGCAAATGGAACGCAACTTGCCGGCAAGAATCTGGTTTACGGCGTTACCGTAAATAACAATCCTTCCGTGCAGGATGTATGGCAGACAACACCAGCATGGGGATTTCCTTATATTTCCTCCGCTTTTCTGCAAACCCCAACCGCGTCTCCTTACATATCCGGTATGGCTGGCACGGTTGCGGGTGCAGGTGTATATGGTTTATGGAATGACTTAGTATATGCTGAGATATCCGGCTATTCCACACTTCCAAACAGCGCACAACATGCAGTTGGCATCACCGGGCCGGATCAAAGTGATCATTTAAGCAGCACTGCACCTTATTGGCGCTTGGCACTGCAACATGACTTTGGTTCGCATTATGTTGAATTGGGCACCTATGGTATTTACGCTGACCGTTATCCAGGCAATGTGCGCGATTCCGGCACGGATAATTTCCTGGATTATGCACTTGATGCCACGTACCAATTCACCTCCGCCGATGGCAAACATAATGTTTCAGTATATGGAACGGCACTTCATGAACGCCAAAACCTTGCAGCAACATTTGCTTCAATGGGATCGGCAAATCCGACCGATAACCTCACCAGCCTGCGTGCAAGTGCATCTTATTACTACGATAATACTTATGGACTTACTTTTAGCCCCTTCAGTATTACGGGCAGTGCAGACTCCGTGCTGTATTCAAACCCGACGAATAGCAAACCCGATACTACCGGCTGGACTCTGCAGGCAGACTATACGCCAACTGGCAGAGAGAGTTCGTTTGGGTACCCTTACCTGAATGTTCGCTATTTTGTACAGTATACTGCTTACAGTAAGTTCAATGGTTCAAGCAGTAATTATGATGGAACAGGACGCAATGCATCCGACAATAACTTGTTCTTTACGGGTATGTGGTTTGCCTTCTAAGGACATGAGAGAAAGAGGCGTGACTATGAATCAAACATTCCTGCGTGTGGTAGCTTTTTCGCCAATAACTTGATGGGTCTGGCAATCTTCAGCGACGGAGCAATTAGCACAGACATAGCGGTCGATGCCCCCTAGATCATGAATAGCTACATGGGTGCCGTTCACAGTGATACCATGTTCTTTGAGTTTAGAAAGTGTACGCGAAAACGTCTCCAGCTCCATACCAAGCCGTGAAGCGATTAAGGTTTTGCTGTAAGGCAGTTCAAAACCGCACGGATTAAAATCATGCAAGATACACACACGTTGGATAAAGCAGGCAACGAGTTGTGCAGATGACATAGTCGCCTGATGTTCGGCTTCGATTTCCGCCTCGCGCGCATTACGTGAAATGGCAGATAATAAATTAAGTGCAAATGCACTATGTTTCTTTGCGCTTTCCTTAAGCCATACCATAGGAAATTCCATGACCACCACATCATCCGCAGCAATAGCATTCACCTGATGTACTCGTACCGCATCAAAAATTTCAGTTTTTGAGATGGTCTGGCCTTTAATACGCACATCTGTAGTTTTTTCACGTCCGCCAGGATTCTCACGGAATAATTGTACCGTGCCATTGCAAATAATATAGAAATATCTTATCGGATCGCCATGCAGGAACAAATGCTCCCCTTTCATGAAATGACGAATATGCCCAGCTTTGAGCAAAATATCTTTCTCCTGCTCGGTTAACCCCGAAAACAGCGGAAGCGTTTTAAGAATATCGGGCGAAAGTGTCTTTGGCATAACTACCTACTTTTAAACTATAAGTTGCAGCAAATCCAGCCTCATTAATAACCGTTTAATTTTGTTATATTTTTTAATTCTGCCGTTACAATCTCCAAGGGCATTGTCTGTGCTGAGTAAACCTGTATTAAATATAGTGAAGCAGTAAATGGGGATTATATGCAGGAATTTTTGTTAGCAGGATTATTAGGGATTTTTCTTATAACAGTCTGTTGCCTGAATATTTACGAATTACTACGCCATATATGGAACATCTTGCCGAATCTTACCATGCCGCATCGTCTGCGTGTGCTGACTGTAATTGGCTGCATATTTATAGCACATATTATCAATATATGGTTATTTGGACTCACCTATTACATCTTGCATTATTTTAATCTTGGTACATTAACCGGTGGAGGCATGGAACACGGCCAATATACGCTGGATGTTTTTGGCTGCTTGTATTTTTCTTCTGTAATTTATAGCACTTTGGGGCTTGGCGATATCTCACCGGTGGGAGCACTGCGTATGATCACCGGTGTTGAAGCGCTGACCGGTTTTATTCTCATTGGATGGACTGTATCCTTCACCTTCCTTGCCATGCAGAGATTTTGGGAACTGCCGCATAACAGAAAATAAATCCGACTCACATAAGCACAGAGGATGCGCTTTAAGTATTTTCATTATGTAATGCAAGCGTAGTTTTTAAAGATTCTTCTGCTCGCTTTTTTGCTATTAAATACGTTTCATCAGGCAAAGTATTCTTATTATTTCCGCCAAAGATAATTTCCCAGCTTTGCCATTTCTGATCCCACTCTTTATTACGATTATTAAATTCCTGAATCACTTTTTCATCATGCACCCGATTGATACCAAGGTTTTTTGCAATTTGCTCCGCATGTGCAACTCTTTCGGGAAATTTAGCAATAAAAAAATCCATCCAGAACCGTAAATCACGTAACCGTTTGGTGGGCTCTTTGCGCGGACCACCAACCGTTATAGGTATTACTCTATGGGATAGGCCATGAACTAAAGTATCTAATTCTCTTAACCATGTATCGTCAAACCAGAACGGAAAATATTCTGTAAAAATTGAACCCGCTGCTTTATACCATTTTGCTGTTATTATCGGCATAGTTAGCTGAACACCGCCATTTTCACCGGGCATATTCCACCAGAAAATACCATCGTCTTTACTGCTTAAACCTTGTGCCAGAAATTCATCCCAATATTGTGTAAGCGGAATAACTCTGTCAGTGAGCCCACAAAACGCATCAACATCAGGCATCCGCTCTACCACATGCCTCGCCATATTGTTGGAGAGTTCGCCTAGGGTTACCGGACGTTTTCCAGCGATGGATTCTATCTTCATACCGTAACCCTCAAGTCTTTTGATGGCTTCTCCTGTCGCAATATCATCTGCATCCCAAGAGACGAAATAGCGTATTTCGTTCATTCCGGAGCTAAGAAAGTAAGCCGCAGAGAGCATTGTTTCTAATCCATGAGGATTTCCACGTGAATTCGCAAAGAAAGCAATTCTTTTCATGTTTATACTCTTTCCATAGAGATTTCTAAATTATGATTGAGTGTAAAAGATTTAATATTCTGATTGCTATTATGAATTTTCTATCCACGCGCTCGTGCTAAAGCCGCTGGCATCTCATATTGCATAAAATGTAGGTAAGCCGCTTGATCCTTATTAGTATCTGGTTGGTTAGCATACGTGTGATCGAGCGGAGCTTTCTGATTCATCACATGATGATGCATCATTCTGACTTCGGGGAGATAAACCCCTACTTTCAATTCATCGGCAAGTATTTTCCATACATTATCGATGAACCAATGCTGCACTCCGGGTACCGCCCACCAACCAAGCTTACGTAACAATTCTCCGCCAATAAACGGATGAGTTGGCAAACGTTCATTCTGTATCCCATCAAACCCCCATGCTATTTTATTGGGAAGACATGCATCTCTGAGTTTTACGTCCCAGTGCGGCGTCTCCGGCACCAGATCATCCGCCACAACACCATAAAAAGCTTCGTTCGGGAAATTATGAAATATAATCCGGTAAATATCACCAAGCCTTGTGCCTGCAGGGACAGAAGTTCTTTTAAAATGCTTGGGAACATCCACATTCACATAATTATGCGCATCGGCTGCATCAAATATAATATAAATGGGAATGGTGGCCTCAGTCGCGAGGTAAGTATCCACGAATCTTTTAAGATTGTGTGGGCGTCCCATGGTTGGCAAAATAAGCATATCTCAAGTCTCCTGATATTTTATGTATTATAGTATTATTCTGCAATTTCTAAATCGGGCAAGATATTAAACGGACGCGGAGTTGTTTTTTCTTGGTGCAATTTTGCAGCTTGTTGATAAGCAGCTTCAAGCGCGCGCGTGGTCGCCATAGTGTTAAAAAGCGGAAAACTTTTACGCCCTTCCGCGAGATGCCTTTTCATGCGAACAAGTTTCTGTGGGTTAGTCGCAAGTTCAACTGCAAGCTTTTCATAATCAGCCAGATTTTCTGTAATCAATTCGGGCAAATTCACCGCATGCAGCAAACTTGCCGCCACGCGACTTATGAACGATTCTCCTGCCATTGTAACCACTGGAACGCCACACCATAACGCATCACTTGCGGTGGTATGGCCGCAAACATGCGCAGTATCAATCACCAGATCGGCATGAGCATAGCGTGGAAGATGTTGTGCTTGCGCAGCAAACGGTGCCATAATAATGCGGCTCGGATCAACACCATTTCTTTGTGCTTCGCGTTGCAGGTTTTTTGTAGCCTCAGAAGTAGATTCCGAAAGCCAGAGCACGCTGCCTTCTATCGCTAATAATAATTTCATCCATACAGCAAACATTTCAGGAGTTATTTTATAAGCAGTATTAAAATCGCAAAATACAAACCCCTCTTCCGGCAATCCATATGCGCTGCGTGATAAAATTTTCTCGGGCAAAGGACGTAAAGAATCATTCATTTGGTAGGAATAGGGAAAGCGTATAAGGCACTCGGAAAATACAGCATCTGCGCCTTTTGGCGAGACAATGTGGTCACTGATAAAATAGTCTATAAAGGGTGCGCCGGTTGTGCCGGGGAATCCGAGATAGTGCATTTGTATAGGAGCTGCGCGTGGCGCCATAAGGCTGAATCGGTTGTCTTTCGTGTAGCCTTTAATATCTACTAATATATCAACCCCATCCTCCGCAATGAGAGCGCAAGCTTCTTTATCACTTATAGCGCGCACATCACGAAACCCATCCACCGCCCGCATGATACGGGCACGGGCTTTGCTCGTATCCTCCTTACCAGTAGAATAGGCAAAGATTTTGAATTTATTTCTATCATGTAGTTCAAATAATTCGCTGATAAGATGTGTAGTAGCATGCTCGTGAAAATCGCTGGAAACATAGCCTATATGCAATCTTTCATCGTTGCGTTTTGATGCTGGCAAAATAAAATCCGGGTTATATGCCTTCCCTTCGGGATATATTTCCTTTGCAAATTTCCTGGCATTCCTAAATTGCAACGTCGCCAAAGGAAACATGGTAATCGCAGTAAAAGGTTTAACGCGTTTTTTCCCCTTTTCTATAAATTCCAGAATGGCTACTTTTGCAGCTTCGGATTTGGGCCAATCACAATTCTGGCATAATAGATGCCATAAATTGCAAAGCACATCGATATTAGCCGGATCCATAGCAAGCACCTGTTCATGCGCTTTTATGGTTTCATCATAAAGATGTAATGCATAGCATAGGTTTCCAAGATTGATTGCGGCAGGCAGATAATCCGGTGCATGAGCCAACACTTGACGGTAAACAGCAATCGCTTTCGCGTTACGCCCAGTATCCTTATAAATGGTGCCAAGCGTGTTAAGCGCATCCGCATGCCATGGTTTTACTTGTAGGCAATGAAGCAATGTCTCTTCTGCCTCTGCAAGCTGCTGCATATAATATTGAGCTATACCAAGATTGGTAAGTGCCTCCGGCAGATCCGGCTGAAGTGTAAGAGCTTTGCGAAATGCAGAGGCAGCACCGTTTGGATCGTTCTTTTTCTGCAAATCCTCACCTTTATGAAACCATTCTTTTGCTTTTTTTGCGTCTGAAGGACTTACAGGATTAATTTTTACAGGAGCATAACTCTGCTCGATTTTCAGAAGATATTCATAAAATTTTACGGCCAGTAAAAGCTGGCCAGTTTCTTCAAGTGTGCGCGCGAGATCGGCACAAGCTTCAGCAAAATCTGGCTTGTATTTGAGTGCCTGATTATAGCAAGCGATGGCATTTATTTTATCACCCTGTTTTGAAAAAATTTTACCCTTTAGGTGCCACGCTACAGGATTTTCTGGCTGCTCTTCAAGCAACGCACTTACCGAGTTCCATGCCTCCTCAAGCTTTCCTTCTGCAATCTGAATATTGAGCTTTAGTGCAGAGCTTTCAACCATATGTCTATCGCATCAATTCTTTCAGTGCTTCAGGATTGTTGCGCAATTTATCTTCTTCACCGGATTTTGGCACAGAAACCAGCTCTACTTTACAATCGAGCATATCTAAGGTGGTTTGTTTATTATTAAAAACAACATGTGCCTGACAATGACTATCCGCGCTAGTGCGGCTATTAACCGATGTTCCACCAAAATAGGATATGCCATCCCCCCAGGCAGTTGCACTGAATGTGATATCTGCAGATTTTCTATCTATGTTCAGATTAAATTCCTCAAGGCTGGCATTAAAATAATAATCATTGAGAGAATATAATGTATTATCAATAAATGATATGAACGAACTTTTTTCAAAATCTTGGGAAATAACCGGGGAATTTTTTTGCATCATGGCATAAAAAGTCACTTCCAGTTTTATTTTACTTTGCTCCGTGAGTAGATTCTTTAAATAGTCACTGATTTTTGCACGATCTTTGGTTGCAATGACCTGAGCAAACTCATCCAGTGATTTTTGGGTCTGACGTTTTAGCACTTCCGGAGGATATATATAAAAATAATACCCTCCCCCTGCTAATGCGAGGAACAATAAAGCAAGTGCTATAATATATTTATACGAGCTTAGCATATCATTCACAGAATATATCTATTTCAATACGTTAATATGACCGGAATTCGTCTTAAAATGCAATATTTATTATAACCTTACAATTTGATACCGACTGCTTCTCGCATCCTTATGGTATAATTATTATAATTATACCAGACTCGTTAAAGTGTGAGGTTTTTATGAGTGTTAGTGCAATAAGTCCCATTTCAAATTCTGTAATTTTTACACCCGCCAATAATGTCAGTGCTGCGAATGATAATGCGGCGGCAGTGAATAATGCCAATTTTGCTTTGCTTCTGGCCGACAGCATCACCAGCGCTTCGGATACGGGGCTTAGCCCGGATGTCACTGCGGCAACAACGCAAGGGGATACATCACTGCTTGATATAGTGGATTTAAGTCCAGATGCGCAAAATATTCTTGATGCTATTAGCGGAAATCCAACTAATAATGTGGATATTACGGATACACTGCCATTAACTGCGGCTCAGCAAACTCAGGTGAACAATATATTTCAGCAATTTGAGGGGGTGCCGTTTTCTGAATCCGTGTTTGTCCAAATAGAAACTGAATTACAAAATGCCGGGCTTTCTCCCGAACAACTTCTTATAGAACAAGCCTTGTCTAACATGCAGCCTGGCCAGACCTTGCTGGATGCCTTAAATGGAATACTGGTAACTGCAAATAATTTTAATAATACCGGAGTACTTCTTACCGCTCAAGAGCAGCAACAGGAACTGAATACTATTCTCAGCCAATTCAATGGGCTTGCTGTGACACAGAATTTGTTTACCACAGTCTTAGCCGAGCTCAATGCCGCAGGGATATCTCCTGCTCTTGCATTGCAAAATTCATTAGGATATACTGACCCAAATCAGGCGCTTCTAAACCAGATATATGCTCAGAATAACAGTCTAAATATAGCGTATTCTGCTAATAATCCCGAGGAAGAGCCTATTATTAATGGGTATACTCAACAAACACTGAATTTTGAACATAAGAAGAAATTGCATGACGATACATAACACGAAGGGAATCTTATGAAAAAACTAATCATGGCTTCTGTTATGATTTTATTGCTGAGTAACGCAGCATACAGCGAGGAGCAGAAACCTGATCTGGATATTTCAAACGATTCCTCTTACCCAAAAAGCAATCAATTGAGCGCTCCGCCAAATGAACCGGATCACGTTTTCGGAAGATCCACTCATAATTTACCATCTGGCGAACCTGCAACCAGTGGAACCAACTCGGACCCAAGCATGGATAAAGAGGATAATGATCCTGCAAAGGACTAAAATCCACGTGCATTTAAAGGTGGAAAACTATGGATATTTTTACCTTAATTTCCGAAGATCATGGCTATATACAAGATTTACTTGAACAGATTTGTTTGATAAATCCGCGCAATCATGAATATAAAATTGCTTCCTTTATGAAACTCCGGGAAGCCGTGATTGCACATAATGAAGCTGAAGACGGCACTTTATATATTGCATTAAATGCTTACCCCGCCACGAAAGAAACGGCCAAACTTTTATACAACGAACACGAAGAGATAAATGCTGCAATGTCGGCGTTGTCAAATGCAGCCCTTACCCCTCATGAATGGAGAAAGAAATTCTCACAGTTCAGACACATGTTACTTGCACATATCGCTAATGAGGAAAACAAAGTATTCACAGAAGCACATCATGTCATTTCTCCCGAAATGGCCCAAGAACTGAGAATTTCAATGGAAGAAATGAAATATATAAAACAGGAGTTATTTCATAAAGCCAGTTAGAGGGGTGGTAAATTACCTTTACCGCCTGCTGCATAATGGCGGATCAGGCTTATGATAAATAACACGATGAAAATCACAGCAATGATTTGCGCAATTTGCGAGAAGGTGCCGGCAAGGCCGCCAAAACCTAAAAAGCTTGCAAGTACTGCTAACAGAAAAAAAGTGATTACATAATTTAGCATTGGAATTCCCTCTGTATGGTTAAAAATAAACCAATAGCAACCCTTTAAGGGTTGCTATTGGTTGTAAATTATTCATTTCAAAATTACTGATTAACGATTTTCGCTACCAGTTTTTTTGAAACCTGACTGACCTGAGGAAGAAGATGAACTTCCTGCTTGGTTTTTCTGCTGATCAGCATTCTTCTGGCCCTGTTCAGCATTGCTGCGGTTCTGATTGCTACCAGTCTGGCTGCTTCCAGACTGACCACCTTTATATTGATCCTGATTAGACATAACATTATTCCTTTCAAAATTGTTAACTTCAAAACAAACCCAAATCATCTTGGGTTCAGCTGGAGTATTGAGGAAACAACATCTAATTTGTAGACGACAATGAAGCCAAATTTATAAAAATCACGTTAAAGGCGAAATATTGCACCCAATACATACCCTGCCGCTAAAGCAATCAGAGTTGAACGTATAGGATGATTATGGATATCATTTTTCAGATGCACAGTACTATCGCGCGCCGCTTCATACAGATTGCAATCATGATGTGCGGTTTCGCAATCTGTATCTTTAAGATTTTTCTTATTCTTTGAATAAAACATAAAATAGACTCCTTAAAATTATTGAGGTTAAATAACATGAAAAATGTAAAGTAATATAATAACAGGTATAGGAATACCAATTAGCCATAGCAGTACACCGCGCATAAAATCTCTTTCCTAATAAAATAATAAATAAGCGTTATCGCATTTAAACGACAACCACATTTGGATTATAGGGAGTGAAATATAAAAATATTGTGTGGCGCTTAAATCATAAATATTTTTTATAAGTAAATTATGGAAACCCATTATGGGCTGCATATCTTTCTAATAAAAATATTTTTAAAATCTGCTTTGTAATATCGTTTAAGAAAGCAGGATATTGATATGAACTCTCAACAGCAAAAGCACCAAAAAACTCAAAATGACCATTATACAAATCAGGATGACAGGCCCAATAAAAATCTCTAATCCGAATCCTGAAGTAGTACCGGATAAATCGCCCTCTTCTGCACCCGAACATATTCCCATAGAAATCCCCAATCAGTCCCCAAACGTCATTTTCCCGCCTGAAAAGGCGTAAAATTAATAGCATTTAATTGCAATTCTGATGAATAAATTCATAAGCTTAACTTATGAATTCTTTATATTTATGGCAGCAGCTCATGAGGGTTTCTTTATACCCCGCTTGTTAAGGCTATACATAGGCTCGGAGTGGCTATATAATATGCTCCCACATTAAATTAACGGACTTTTTAGGTCAGGAACATAAAATGCACGAGAAAAAAAATACCATTCTTATTGTGGATGACGAACCCCAAATCCGTAAAATGTTAAATATATATCTTGAAGCTTCCGATCTGAAGATCGAAGAAAGCGAAACCGGAAAACAGGCAGTGCGCATGTGCGCATCCATTAAACCGGATCTTATCCTGCTCGATCTCGGCCTGCCTGATATGGACGGCAAAGACGTAATAACTGCTATACGCGAGTGGTCACAAGCCCCAATTATTGTACTCACTGTGCGTTCAGACGATGAAGAAATAGTGGCAGCGCTCAATATGGGTGCTGACGATTACATCATTAAACCGTTTAATGCAGATGTTCTGATTGCGCGCATTCATGCTAATTTGCGCAAAGCTGCAATCAAAGAAGCAGGCGAGCCCGAAATCGTCAATGGCTATATACGCATGGATCTTGTGCGCCATGAAGTCTATCTCCAGGGTGAAAAGATTACACTGACACCAAAAGAATATGAACTCCTACGCTATTTTATTATCAATCGTGGTAAAATGCTTACCCATAAGCAAATACTCAAAGAAGTCTGGGGACCAGCGCATCATGATGATTTACAATATCTGCGCGTTTATGTCGGGCAGTTGCGTGAAAAACTGGAAAATGGTACCCCTGTGCCAAAGCTGATCGTTACAGAACCAGGTGTAGGTTACCGGATGGAAGTAATCCATCAGGAAGAACCTGTAGCCAAAGCAAAAATTGCGTAATAACAAAGGCAATTTTTCTCACTAAAAGATTATTTATATAATTTTTATTTTTATGTTCCCCTCTCGGGATCGTAATTTTATGGCCGTTTGAATACCATCTGCTCATCAATTGAAATTTGAAGAGAGAAGCTATGATTAATTGGATTATTACGTTTTTTGCACTTGCTATTTTGGCTGCACTTTTTGGGTTTGGCGGATTAGCGGGAACTTTTGCGGAAATCGCAAAATTCATTTCTGTGGTATTTGTCGTGCTGTTCGTGGCAAGCTTGGTTTACGGCTTAGTTACTGCGCACGACCACCATACTAATCCACCTGCTGTATAAACATCCATCTCAAACTCCCACTTTGGATGTCATTTGGGGGATCGAAAGATCCCCTTTTTTTTATGTATAACTCTGTTCGGGAAACAAAAGGGTGAACTTTGCACCGCCGTTTGAATCATTCGTCACCGTAGCCATACCGCCTAACAAACGCATTATTTCACGGCAAATAGCAAGGCCAAGCCCTGTGCCTGCGGATTGCTGGTCGCTTTTTACAAAGCGCGTATATTTTGAAAATATATTTTCCATATTTGCTTCTGCAATCCCTCTGCCATTGTCATACACACATATCTGAAATTTTCCCGATACATCTTTGCCATACGTAATGCGTATAGTAGAAGGATTTCCGCCGTATTTCACCGCATTATCAATTAGCAAAGAAAGTGCACGGCACACAAGCGACGCATCACTTTTTATTTTCATATCACCGGATAATGGTTCTATCGTTACATCACTGCCCCGCAAACGATTATCTAAATTAGTGAGGCAATCTCTGAGTAGTATTCCAACATCAAACGATTCTGATCTGATTTTGACCATGCCACTTTCTAACTTCGCCATATCAAGAATATTGGTGACAAAATTATCCAGGCGGTAAGCTTCCTGCAATGCCGTGGCAATAAGCAGTTCCTTCTTATCGAGGGTCAGCTTGTCTTTCATTCTTTCGTAGATTTCCAGAGATCCAATCATGGAAGCAAGCGGCGTTTTCAAATCATGTGACAATGAAGAAAACATCTGGCGCTGCATTTTTTCTTTTTCTTTATCAAAAGAAGTTACATTGGTCATACCAGTATTTAGTTCTTTTGATTTCATTTTATTTTTGTCCCAAAAAGATTTAGCCACGACAAATTATACCACAAAAGCACCAAAGAGAATGAATAATTATTCTGCGGTATTATGCTTTATATCATCACCCGTATCTTTAACAGCATCACCAATTTTCTGTCCGGGCGTCCTGTCCTCTAACTGACGTGCAGCCTTATCGGGACCATTGGGCAGCTCATGAATCGCATCTCCCAATTTTTGCATACCATTTCTATCATCAGGCATCGTTAGGATGGCATATCCAATAATTACCACAAGCACGGTAACTGCTAATATAATCAATCCATTTCCTATAGTTGGTTTCGTCATATATTTTCCTAACTGGCTTTTTTCTCTTCTGTGTTTTCATGACAGAAAATATGTTCAACACTGGGTGCAACTTCATCAATGCGGTGGATAGCTTTAATAAGCTCTTCTGCTTTTGCAATTTGTTCCGCCGTCGCGGGATTACCGCCCTCACCTTCTAGCCTTTGTAATTCGTCAGCAGCAAGCTTAAGCCTTTCTCGCAAGTCATTGAGCCAAGTTATTCCGTTCTGTGATAGCTTGTAAGCCGCAGCTAACCCGCGACGATATGACTCCATCCACCGTTCTAATACTTCAATTTGATGTTTTATACCCTCTTGCTCTAATAATGTTTCGTGGCGAACTAACAGACGCTTTAACTCATTGGTCAGCGCCTCAACTTCTTCCAAAGAAGCATTGGAATTTAAGACAATATCAACTGCATTATCTGCATTATCATTATCATGAGTGGTATCATATGTTTGAGTCTGCATAGCGATTCTCCTCATTATTTTATTAAATAAGTAAATCACTTTTTATGTAAGAATGTTGTCGTAGAATCTCATTTAAATATAAATAAGATATAAAAAACCCAATAAAACCCTCAGTTAGGACGACTTCATAAAGCTGGTAAGTTTCTTAAGTTTTTGCGCCAATATTTCAGGATGAATTGGCTTGCTCATATAATCATCCATGCCTGCCTCTAAACAACGTTCACTGTCCCCGGCAAGTGCATGGGCAGTAACTCCCAGAATTGGCTGTCTGAATTTTTTATCATTTTCCAGCAAACGTATACGGCGAGTTGTTTCTAAACCATCCATGTCATACATCTGCACGTCCATTAAGATAGCCGCATATGGACGATTTCTGGTTTGTATCAATTCCAGGGCAGCTTCACCGGATGATACATCCTCGACTAAGAAACCCAAATTTTCAAGCATCATAGATGCTACGAGTACATTAGGTGCATAATCTTCAACTAACAGAATCGTTCCTTTTGTATCTGCTTCTATGTCATTGACGCTATTCTTTGGACCATGCAATGATTCATCAGATAACCCTATTTTCATTGGTATCTGTAATGTAAATACAGATCCTTTATTTACACCGCTTTCTACAGAAATATCCCCATTCATCATTTGCGCAAGCGATCTACATATGGCAAGACCGAGCCCTGATCCACCAAAACGACGGGTTATCGTTTGATCCGCTTGGACAAATTTATCAAATATCAAATCAAGCTTATCGGGTGATATACCAATACCGGTATCGGAAACAGTAATGCGTATTTGTGCTAAATCCTTACTCAGAATATCCGATGTTGCAGAAACCGTAATACCGCCTTTAGCAGTAAATTTAAGCGCATTGCTTATAAGATTAGTCAATATCTGCTGGATACGTGTTTTATCGCCTATGAATAATTGGTTGTTGGTAGAATCTTCCAACAAGAAAGATAATGATTTTGCACCAATCTCCGCAGAAAACATATTTTGCAAATCTTTCAAAATATCCGTCATAATAAACGGGTGCTCTTCAAAATATACCTGACCTGACTCGATACGACTTAAATCAAGCAGATCATTAATTAATCTAAGCAGAAGATCCGCACTGGAAAAAAGTGTGTCGACCATTTCACGCTGCTTGGGGTCAAGATCGGTTTGTGCCAGTAACCGCGAAAGGCCAATAACCGCATTCATTGGCGTTCTGATTTCATGGCTCATAGTGGCTAGGAAATCGGTTTTTGCCTGGTTGGCTATTTCCGCTTTCTCTTTAGCGATAATAAGTTCCTGCCTCTGTCTTTCATTTTCTTTCGCCAACCGATCTCTGGTGATTGCCTCCTGCATTATAGCAGGCAGGATTTCCAGATAAAATTGGCCTTCATCTTTCAGCGCATAATCCGCAGCACCATTTTCCAGAGCAAGTAGCGCAACCCGTTCATCACCGCTTGAGGTAAGCAAAATAATTGGCGGACAGTCAGAAACGGGAGCTAGCCGTTTCATTACTTCCATTCCATTCATGTCAGACAAGCTGTAATTAAGCAGAACAAGATCATAGGAATGCTTTTTAAGCTTTGCTATTCCCGCCTTACCACTTTCGGCAATATCCACCGCAAAGCCAGATTTCTCCACGCGCTTCTGCAGAAGGAGCGCTAGCTCATTATCATCTTCAATATACAGTATCTTTTTTAATATATAGGACGATTGAGGCATACATTACTGGCTGTTTGGAAGTTTGATCGCAGACAGTATAAACCATAGCGCCTTCTTGCAAAGAAACTATAAGTAGATTTACAAAAAATATAAATAGCCCATAAAGATGAGGAATGCTGTGGCCTACTGTAATTAAAAGATATTCTTACAGAGCCACAGAAATTCTCTTACAATTTACGAAACAAAGTGCCTATTATAAAACCAACACCAAGAGCTATAAGACTGGATTGGACGGGGTTACTGCGAATCTGTGTGCCCACCACTTCCGAGGCGTGAGTAATCTCACCGGATGCAGAATCCACTAATCCACGCACACGACGACCTGTGCGGGCCGCTACATCATGCAAATCTTCTTTTACATCATACAGAGTGTCACGGGCTTCATTTTTGATGTTGTTTGCTGAGCCTTTAATATCATTGGCGGCATTGGGGGTGTTTTCTTTTGTAGTATACATAGCAAAATCTCCTTAAATAATTTCGTATTAAAAATATTCGACGCCATTTCACTTTCACGGTATTCTTGTAAGGAAACTATCTGCAAAACATTATTCCACATAAATAATAAATAAATTATTGTATTTATAGGATTTTTATTAAAAAATAGTTGTTCCATAGCGGTTTTTAATTTGTATTATTGTCTACTAGTCACTATTCAACTTAAGGGAGCTTTGTTATGAGTGAGATAAAGATTATGAGATCGTTACTATTTACTGCAATAGTAACTACATTGTTTGCTGGCACTGCTGTATATGCCGACGATCACCTTCAGGCCGTGGGATTGCAACCGGTGCAAGTAGGCGACGTAACTTATGTAACCGGCGGAATAGGCGATGATGAGCGCAGCGCAATAGAATCAGAAAAGAATAATTATAATCTGCATATCATGAGTGCAATGAAGACCGGCGAATTCGTTAGCGACACCACTATAGTCATACGCAATAAGCAAGGTGAAGAGTTGCTAAATACCACTTCGGGACCATTATTCTATGCTAATATTCCCGCCGGAAATTATACAGTGGAATCCACTAATGACGGTCAGACCAAGAGTCAGAAGATTGCCATTAGAAAAGGCGGATCGGCTCACGTGCATTTTGGGTGGTAAATTTATATTACTTAAAAAGCCCGGTATTACTTACCGGGCTTTTTTATTGTCGCAATTCCTCATATCTTAAATAATATTCCTAGTTCAAGTACTTATCTGTTATTTATACAAACGCACTTTCTCCCATACAGAAAATTTGTTTTTTCTGGTGCACATTGCACCTGCAACTAACAAAACTATTTTTTAATCCTTACAGGAGTTATTATGAAAAAACTTATTACCACTGTGGCGCTTCTTAGTGCATTTGCCCTTGCGGCCCCAGTATTTGCGCAGACGGATGTCAAAGACGATGCACAAAATGTCGAATCCGACGCGAACGCTGTCAATAAAGACAACAGTGCACTCTCTAAAGATCAAGCAACTTTGCAGAAAAATCGTGATGCTAAAGCTGCCGATAAAGCAAATGGCAATTATGGCAAGCAAGCTGTCGACAGCGTTAAAATAGGCGCTGACCAGACAGCAATCGGTGAGAAAAAGGCTGAAAAGAGTGTGGACAAGAAAATCCTCACCCATCACCAAAAAGAGTTAAATGAAGACGCTGATGATTCAATGAATAAATAACTGCAATTATCGTCAAACAAAAAACCCACCTACTTATCCGGGGTGGGTTTTTCATTGGGTTATAATTTTATAATATCAGGCAGCTATTTTCAGATTCTGATCATTTACCTTAATATCAACTTTGATATTGCCACGGGTAGCCTTAGAATAAGGGCAAATCTTGTGTGCTTCCTGAACAATCTTTTCGGCAACGTCACCCGCAACTCCCGGCAAGGTAACACTCAGCAATACATTCAGAAAAAAACCGCTATCATCTTTATTGAGCGTCACTTCCGCGTCAACGGTAACATTATCCGCAGCGACTTTCTCGGCTTTTGCCTTAACTTCCACGGCGCTACCAAAACAAGCAGCATAACCACATGCAAATAGTTGCTCAGGATTCGTTGCACCAGCTTTTGAAGCTGCGCCGGGGCTCGCCAAATCCAACTTTAAAACCCCATCATCACTTTCTACATGACCATTGCGACCCTTTACTGCTTTCACACGAGCAGTATAAATTTTCTCACTCATAACTTTCTCCTATGTTGATTAATTGTCGGCTAATCCCGGATTTTCATCTTCAATATTATTGGGTTTTGCATCACTCTTTATATTATCCCATTTCTCGGGATATAAAACACGACCGTTCGTCTCAGCTGTGGCACCGCGCACACCATCGCTGGCAGCAAACCCTTCATTATAGGCACGTTGCAAATTGCCAAATTTCTTTTCGATTATCTCATCAACGGCAACCAGTGTTTCAGTATTACCGGTATTTTTATCTTGTTCATAATATGCAACTTTACGCATAACACCTCCTGATACTTAGGCTTGAGAGCTATACTAAGCACAAAACAGTAAAGCTTCCATAATATTCCAGACATTGCTCATAAAGAAATCATAAATGCGTCAGAATGAGATTCTTGGAAATAATATCACATCCTTATAATTCCGTAACCTTAAAGCATAGTCTTTTTATCCGATGTTATTCAATCTACCTGTGAGACTAATATCAAACCATCTTAAGGAGCTTAAAATGAAAAAATTTACTATAGCAACTATCAGCAAAATAGCTTTGTTCTCAGTTACTCTGGCGATACTTTCTGCTTGTTCTGCAAGCTGCCATTGCCCTACTTGCCCTAACCAAAGCCAAACACCGACGACGACTATTATTCACGAACCAAACGGCTACTAATATTTTATTAGCAGCACAATAACGCCATTTTGAAAGATTTTTATGTCAACTATTTTACTCGTTATTTTGATTTTAATGCTAATTGGCGTCCTTCCGACTTGGCCACATAGCCAAAACTGGGGTTATTATCCAAGTGGTGGTTTGGGCTTAGTTCTTATCATATTACTAATACTCATGCTAATGGGACGAATATAAATAAATAACAAGGAGATTGTCATGAAAATTATAAAAATTGCGAGTGCACTGATAGTGCTGAGCAGTCTCTCTGGGTGTTATGTGGCCCCCGCCCAACCAGCGTATGTTGCACCTGCTCCTTATCCTGGCTATTACGCTTACCCCGCCCCAGCATATTACGCAGCGCCAGTTTCCCTGGGCGTAAATGTAGGTGGTGGCGGTGGCTACTGGCGTCGTCATTAAATCAATGATTGTAGGGATATAATATGAAGTCCGCACAGATTATAAAAACAGATCAGCCATTTTTGACAGACGTAAGAGAATTGCGCGCTCAGGCACGTAAAAACATCGACGATGGCGCCATTACGCTTTCTTACCAAGGCGATGTCAAGCAAGCTATCGCAATTCTCCAGAACGTTCTTGCAACAGAGCTCGTATGTGTCTTGCGCTACACTATGAATGCTATTGCCGCCACTGGCATAGCCAGTGAAAGCGTTAAGAAAGAGTTTGAAGAGCATGCACGTGAAGAGCAGGAGCATATGAATTTAGTGGCTGAACGCATCAATCAATTAGGCGGCACTCCTAATTTAAACCCTGAAGGACTGGCATCAAGATCCGCATCACAATATGTGGAAGCTGAAAAGCTTGTAGATATGATAAAAGAAAACCTTATTGCCGAAAGGATTGCCTGCGAGCATTATCGTGAATTGATTCGCTTCTTTGCCGACAAAGACCCGGTAACAAGAATACTGATGGAATCTATTCTCAGCAAAGAAGAAGAGCATGCAAGTGACATGCTGGATCTACTTAAAGCACATTCCTAGCAAGTTTATTTTACTGCTTGAGCGGCAATATCTTCATTGGTTTTAAACGTCATAGCCCATGAATATAAGGCTACGAACATCAATACATCCAGTAATAATCCGAAAAGCAAATACATCACGGGCATAAATAACGGGCTGATTCCTATTATCAGACTATGCAGCAAAAACTGGAACGGCAGCGCGATGATAAAATACATAATTATCATCAGAGTAGTGACCAGTTTATTAAAAAATGCAAAATCAAAAATATAATATATCAGCGCAAGTAATGGAGATATCAGAAATAAAAGATAAAACCCAAGTGCCATAACACCATAGAGATAATTAGACATGTCGTAAGGTACTTTATCAGGGTGGATGAAAAAATAAATGGAGGCAGAGAACTGAATCACCAATGCCGCGCGCAGCAAATAAATGGCCGGTAAATATTTCTTAGGAAGAAAATCCGTTATAACCATAATGAGTATACAGGCTATCAGATTGATCCAAACAGCACTATGAGAAGGTGCCGCAAGCGGCACTTCCGGCACCGGTATAAAAAGTGTTTGTCCGAGCAGAGATATATCCATATACGACAAATGCCCGTGCGGATTTATGCGTGAAATCCAGAAATTCATTATATTAGCCCAGAATAATGTAATTGAGCTCAGATTTGCGTATAGTATGAAATCAAAGAGCAAAGGCAGCAGCATAATACTTAAGATAATCGAAGGAGTAAAATCAATACTTCGCATGGAGCGATGCATTCTGATGAGCGTGCCTTGCGCGCTGGTTTTTCTGCTTTGCTGAATTTTAGCCGCTAATTTTTTTTGAGTCTTCATCATATTAAAAATCCTTAAATATGCCTAAATTAATGCCGGTGCGGTCATAATTCGGATTGTGATATTGCTCACCACGCGCATCAAATCCCCAGTCGTCATTAAGCCACTGACGCCATTCGAGCGAAATAGTCTGACTGTTAAAATCGCTGAGGGCCTGACCGGGACCAATAATCTGATAGGCTTCTTCACCCCATCCATAGCGCAAAGTAACTAAATGCTTCTTCTGTTCACCCTCGGTCACTGCAACAAATTGTGAATTAGAATTTACACCACCCGGATGGCTATTATTAAATCGGATACCGCCCTGCACAACCCATAATTCCGGGAAATAATATGTGGCGCCAAAGAAAATGCTTTGGTCGTTATGCACGTCCATCGCTTTATAATCTCCGAATCCGATGGTCGTGATCAGTTGACGATCTTCTAACCATTTACGGTTTAAGAATGCATCTACACGATAGCGCGGCAAGTATAAGCCACCTTCTGAGCCACCAATATTGATATTACTGAACCAGTCTTCATTAAAATCATGAGTATTGCCAATGGCGCCATATACTCCGGTCTGCCTGAAAGCTGTCAGATTCAGAAGTTCAGCATTCCAGCGATTATTGGGATCAGTCTGAATTTCGCCTTTTACATATTCTCCATACCAGTTACCGTAATCATGGGTAACCGCAGAAAAATCACCACCAGCTTCTACATAGCCTGATTGCTTAAATGGCGCTGCTGGTCCCGGTGTTCCCGGTGCGCCCGGAGGTCCTGCAACCGGCATTGCCGGCGCAGAAGGTTGCGCTATACTAGTCACATTAGGTGTACTTGGAACCGTAGCAGACAGCTCTGGAGAGGCAGTATTATAAGGAGTAGTAACGGCGGGCTGCACAATGTTTACTTTGGCCGGCGCAATAGGTGCAGGTGTAGGTTGCGGCACGGCAATTTCAGTTTCAGTTGGCTCAGTTACAGCCGCCATATTTACCGGAGCCGGCTGTGGAGATGATGCATTACCACCATCCGATGCAGAAATGGTAGACATATCCACTTCAATTTCCGAAGAATCAAGCGGAATAGCCTTTGCAGTGCCAACCGACATTAGCAAAATCAGGATAGATGAAATTATAAATTTATGCAGCATTTGCATACGTTACCTCTTTAAGTTTTTTTTTAAGTAAAATATTGCAAATACTATCTGCAGTCGTTCCGTCACCAAATGGATTTTCCGCGTTACACATAGCATTATACATATCAACATTTGTGCGAAGGCTATTCACCTCAGCTATTATATTATTCTTTTCAGTTCCGATTAACTTGCCCGCCCCTACTTCTATAATTTCCTGACGCTCGGTAGTATCGCGCAGCACAAGCACCGGGGTATTAAGTGCCACAGCTTCTTCCTGTATTCCGCCAGAATCAGTCAGCGCCATCCAGGAATTCTTGAGCACCCAGAGTAAAACCGGGTAACTCAGAGGCTCAGTTAAATGGAGGCGACTGGAGATATCTGCTTGCAGATTGGCAAATGATTTATGTACCACCTCTTTTACTTTAGGATTGGGATGAACAGCCCAAACTACGATCATATCATCATGTTTCTTGAGTAATTCAACGATGGCCTGAGCAATCGATTGTATGTTGTTTCGTTCCTGATTCTCGCGACGGTGTACCGTTACCATTACTATTTTATGTGACTCAGTTCTTGAACTTAATTGATCAACCAAATCAGATTCTGTGCCCTGAATTTTATTTTTATGCTCTAATAATTTCTTTGCGCCCATTCTGGCGGCTTCGACAATAGTATTGCCCACCATATAAATATCAGACTCAGCAACACCCTCACTCAGCAAATTCTGCTTGGCACGTGCACTCGGTGCAAAATGCCATTTGGCCAACTGCGCAATCAGCACGCGGTTCTTTTCTTCCGGAAATGGATCATATGCGTTATGCGATCGCAAGCCCGCTTCAACATGCGCTACCGGTATTTTCTGATAAAATGCAGCCATCGCCCCCATAAGTGCACTGCTCGTGTCACCATGTACCAGCACCATAGAAGGATTCACTTCCATCGTAACTGCTGAAATCTTGTGTAGCAAAAGACTACTGAGCACCGCCAGGTCAGAGGCTTTTTCATTTCCGTTAGCAGTGGTGGACTGCGTGCGATCCAAATCAATACTGTAATCGGGAGTAACGCCAAATAAATCATAGAGCGAATCCGCCATATCACTATGCTGCCCGGTATGAAGTAAAACAGGCTGCACATTACGTCTCTTGAGTTCAAAATATACCGGCAGCATTTTGATTATTTCCGGCCTTGTACCCATAGACAGGAGAATTTTTTGTGTACTCATAATTCTCCTCCCACGCATGGTATTTTTTTGTCGTCACCGGTTACATGCATGTGCAATTTTACCGCTTGCAAAGTCACCTCTTCGAGCACATTCCAGTGTACACTATAACGCATTGGTTCTGCATGGCTCTGCCAGCAAAGCGCAGAATAGTTATCACCCATGTTAAGTGAAGCAATGGCAACCAACCCCCAGGTATAGTCAACAATTCTCTGCGTCATCCATTCCTTGCCGTTAGACTTAATCCATTTCCAGTACACATTCTGTTCAACGAGATTATCTTGCAAGGGGTAAAGTAAAGGATAAATCTGAGCGACCTTATCCGGATAAAACTTAACTTCCGTTCTTGGCTGAGTGGATATCAGAAACTTATCGCTATTTTTTTGCTTAAATACATTGAGAATATTATTTCCTAAATCTTCGGCCTTCTCATTATAAACTTTTGCTTCTTTTTCATTACCAAAACGCTTCTGTTGCAAGGCAATGCTCTTAAAAGCCGCATACACTTCTACATTGTCCATCAGCAAGCCAACGGAGAGTTTTTCTGAAATATGATATATTCCAAGCTCATCATCATAAAGAGCAGCCAATTGTTCTTCTGCCGAATCGACACTCTTTTTCCATGCTTCTGGCAAGCCACTGTCAGGTGCTAAGCGATACAGTAATTCCACCCACATAGCAGAGATAGCGTCGTCCGCATCAGCAGGCGCATAAATATGCCAGTAACCTTGATTATCGCGTTTGTAGCGCTCAAACAATCCATCGTTTCTCTGTGCATGGATTGCCCATTTTACCCAGGCTTTAGCAGGCTTCTGAATTTTTAATCCCGCATCCTGTGCAGTAAGTAAAGCCTTAGTGGCAAAATACGGATCAACTGTATCACCTTTATATCCATTGGTTATTGCACCATCCTTATCTTGATATCCGGAAATATCCAGATCCTCTGCAATAGCTCCAAAAGGTAGGCAGATGAGTGTTATGATGGATAGTAAGCCGAATCTCATGCAGCAACCTTTTTATAGGCTGTAGCGGAATTTCTTATAACATCGGCAGTTTCATCCGCCCATATCGTACCGTGCGCAACCACTCCGCTCATCACTTTTATAAACAGCGCACTGACTGTGGTTGGGTTTGCTTCAGAACCAATCCTGCTTCCGCTTTCAATCAGAATCGTATCTTCGGCGACAACTGGACCATTAACATGGCAATTCGTTTCCATGTGAATATCACCCGCGCTAAAGAGAGAACCCTCTATCGTAACACCGGTATAAAGATACATATCCTGATTGCTTTTGACGCTGCCTTTAATATGCGAGCCAGCACCTATCACTACATTTCCCGTAGCAACAAGATCGCCATCAAAGAAACTATTTGCCTTAATGTGAATATCTCCATCAATCAGCCAGCGCCTTTCGTATCTGTCTTTTACGTTAGGAATTTCGGTGATCGTTGTAAGACCGGTATTTTTGTGTTCCAATTCACGCGCCGGCTCCACATTCCCAAAAAGTATAATCGGGGCATTGAGCCTTTCAAAACTGCAACTCTCGGCAATAGTGATAGAATTATTTGCTGTTGCACGTCCATATAAATGGCTCTCTTCTTTCACGCTCAATGAAGCATTACTATGCACCCAACGCAGAATATTGCAGCCTTTGCCGATTTCAATGTCACCCTCTGCCATCAATGCACGCAGACGGTTATTATTCCCAGATTTAATGGTTTCGTAGCCATATATTTCTGTTTCATAAAACATGTTATCGGGCAGAGTCAGTGCAAAAGCCCCAAGCAATAGTTTTTTGGTATCGGCGCTATTGATTTCTTTCTGTTCAAATATTGGCAATCCCTGTTTGCCAATTATCTGAAACTTGGTTCCATTTGCAAGTTCACCTTCCTGGAATTTTACACCTGCTTTGTCGCGGGTAGAAAAGAAACTATCAAAATTCTTTTCAAGATATAACCGGAATCCTGTGGCAAAATATTTAGGATCGGTGTCGTATTCCTGAATCACCCGAAGTGGCTTTGCATCACTTGCCACAGCGAGTTCCGCAAATCCTGGCAGCAACGGCAAAGTAAATATAATCAATGTTATAATGATGAATAATAAAATCATGTAATCATTCCTGCTCTATTACGAAGTTATTATCTCTGAACCGCGGGGTTTTCACCCAGGTTCTTGGATGGCATCCGTTAGCGCCACTGAGTAACTGTGCAATAGTGGCAATAGAAACGGTTACCGCGCTGATTAAAAAATTAAAGAGGTTGAAAGGCAAAAGCAGTACGCGTTTTTTACCGCCGTCTAAATGCACTGCTGAGGTGATTTCAAAAAACGCTGCGAAATTGCCGATAGTGCCAAATGCCGTAATAGCAAATAAGGCCAACGATCCCACCAACAGATTATTCTCACCCATATAAAATAAGAGAATCGCAATCGTCCAGCCTAACATAACGATAGGCGACATCATATACACACCAAGCAACAATATACTGTCGATTTTTTCTGAAAGGCTCACTTTCTTGGTAGCAAAACATTGGAAGGTATAACGGCACATGGACTGGTTATGCCCTTTAGCCCAGCGCGTAATCTGATTCATGCGCACCGGCCAGGTTTCCGGCGCTTCTTCGTAGCACTCGGAGTGATTCTGATAGACCGACTTCCAACCTTTTAGAATCGTGCGATACGTAATATCCGTATCTTCGGCAAGCGTATCTTCCAGCCAGCCGCCAACGCTTTCAAGCGCAGCTCTTCTAACACCACCCACTGTGCCGCCATATTGTGGAACAAGGCCAAGATTCATACGTGCCTGCTGGTCAACCTGATAACCGCCCGCACGTTCCAGATCTAAAAGACGGGTAAGCAGATTATAACCGGTATTAACCGGAACAACGCGCCCCATCACTAACCCAACTTCCGGATCAAAGAATGGCGCAGCAAGCTGCTTTATGAGGCCGAGGCCGGGAATGTAATCCGCATCAAATATAATAATAATTTCACTATCGATATATTGCGTCGCATCCCTAAGCGCGGAAGCTTTTCCAGGATGATCATTTTCTTTACGGTGTAATACTTTTATAATCTCGGGATAGCGCGCAGCAAAATCGTCAATGATTTCGGCAGTGCGATCGGTGGAGCGATCATTTGCTATCATTATTTTGAATTTATTGCTGGGGTAATTGACCCGAAGCAATGCTTCAATTGAATTTTCGATAACTGCTTCTTCATTATGCGCAGCGACCAGCACCGTAACATTCGGCCAACTGGCGGTATCTATATTGATGTAAGGATGTCTTTGTCTGCCAAATAACCTGTTCAGGGTAAATGTATAGTGCCTGATGGTGTAGACGAGGATCAGCCCTATGATTACGAACAGTGTAAATTTTAATACGAGTACAAACATCACTGACTTTCTTTAACAATAGTTAACAATTGGTTAAGCTTATAAGATTATAATCCATTATAAGTCAATATGTACTTGGCTTATAAGCTAAAAAACAGCGTCAGTATAAATTAAAATCATAGCCAAATATCTAAAGATATTATGAGGTATATATCTGAAATTGTTTAATTAATTATTTGGATTTGGATTTTTTATCATGGCCGCAACCAGCAACGGCACGTTATGCTTGAACATACTCATATAATCAGGCGCATCACCGCCCGATGCCGATAAAGCATCAGAATAAAGCGTACCACCCACAAATGCACCTGCATCAGCTTCCAATTGTTTAATGAGCCGCGAGTCGGTCATATTCTCAAAAAATACCGCAGTAATTTTTTGCTGGCGAATCTGGTCAATAAGTTTTGCCATATCGGCAGCCGTTGCTTCGCTTTCTGTACTCACACCAAGCGGCGCGATAAATTCCACACCGTAAGCATGCGCAAAATACTGAAACGCATCATGAGTACTGATAACTTTGCGTTTTGTGGGCGGCACCGTGTTTATTTCTTCCCTCACCCATTTGTCCAAATTATCCAACTTATTCAAATAAACTTTTGAGTTATTCTTATATTGTGATGAATTAATTTTATCAGCAAGTGCCAGCGCATCAGTAATATTGCCAACATAAATCTTTCCATTTTCTATATTTTGCCAGGCATGTGGATCAAAAGCCTTGCTGCCACGTTCCAATGAACTAAGCGGCGTGATTCCTTTGGTTACGACAATCACCTGTCCTTTATAACCCGATGACTTTATCAACCGCTCCATCCAACCCTCAAGGCCAAGCCCATTGATAAAAACCAGATCGGCATTGGCAAGCGATTTGGCATCAGCCGGGGTGGGATCATATTCATGCACATCACCGTTTGGACCAACCAGTACTTTCAACTCAACATTATCACCAGCGACTTGGCCTACCATATCGCCGAGTATACTGAAGCTCACCACCACCTTAAGTTTTCCATCCGCATGGGCAGCAAAAGCCGTACAACATATCATGAGTATCAGAACTATTTTGCGCACGTTCAAACTCAGTGAAAATGTTTGCGGGGAAAGAAGCGTGCCAGCACGCCACCGGATACACCTAAGAATACCGAAAACAAATACCATGCACTTGCAGTAAGCACGATGGCGGGCCCCGAAGGAAGGCTGAAATGATAGGAAAGCAAAAGCCCAATAGTCGCCGAAAGAATACCAAAAACTATACTGAGAGCAATCGCTATATCGATATTCTTTGTCCAGAATTTTGTCGCGATGGCAGGCAAAACCATAATACCCACCGCCATCAAAGTGCCAAGCGCCTGAAAAGAGGCAACGAGATTAAGTATGACGAGTACCAGAAATAACTGATGGTACATCGCGCCCCTGCCCTGCTGGACTTTTAAGAAACCAGGATCAAAACATTCCATTATCAGCGGACGGTAAATGATCGCAAGCGTCAGCAAGCTGAAAGTAGCTATGCTGTTTACAAGCTTCAGTGAATCATTATCCACCGCCAGAACATTACCAAATAATATATGGAGTAAATCAATCGCGCTGCCCTTCAGCGAAATAATCATGACACCAATGGCAAGTGACGTTAAATAGGCCGCAGTAAAACTTGCATCTTCTTTGAGCGTGGTGATGCGGGTGATAACTCCGGCGATAAGTGCCATCAGCAACCCGGCAACAAGTCCGCCGATTGTCATTGGCCATAACGCAACGCCGGCAAAAAGAAAAGCAAGCGCAGCACCCGGAAGAATCGCATGGGAAACAGCGTCGCCCACCAGTGCCATGCGACGCAATACCAGAAATACCCCAAGTGGTGCGGCACTTGCTGCCATGGTAATGCAGGCGGCCAATGCCCGGCGCATGAAGCCGTAATCGACAAAAGGTTGAATCACTGCCTGATATATTGTCATACGTGGGTCGTTTCCGCGCTGTGATCATGCAAATCACACGTTGCTAAATCCTGAGGAGTCGCTTCACGGAAAAACCGCGCGTTAAATAAATATTCAGGTTGCAACACTTCGTGAGATTTACCCCAGGCAATACATTCGCGCGCGAGCAATAAACAATCAGTAAAGTTTGCTTTTATCTGCTCAAAATCATGCAGCACACAAATCACGGTACGGCCTTCTTTGTGCCATTGTTTGATGACACTCAGCAATGCGTCGGTCGTGGTGGAATCCACAGCGGTAAAAGGCTCATCCAGCAGAATGAGTTTTGCATCCTGCACGCAAACCCGTGCAAATAATGCTCGTTGAAACTGCCCGGCAGAAAGACTATCAAGCGTACGGCTCTCAAAACCATGCAACCCTACTATTTGTAATGCATTGATGGCTTTTTCTTTCTGAATACGCGTTATTCCCTGAAAACCATTGCGCTCATGCCAGAAACCTGATGCCACCATTTGTAAAACACTGATAGGAAAATCGCGCTGTAAATCGGCTGCCTGCGGTAAATACGCAATGTCTTTGCGGGTAATGCCGCAAAATTCTATGGAACCTTCAAAGACCGGTAATATTCCAGCGATGGCTTTGAGTAATGTGCTTTTGCCTGCACCATTGGGGCCAGTGATTGCTGCAAGTACGCCGCTGACAAACTCACCTTTGATGTGATGTACCGCAGGGCGGCGGTTGTAAGCAACCGTTAGATCATGGAGTTTAATTGCAGCACTCATTGGGTGTAACTTCCCGAAGCCGCCCAAAAGGCAATCAGCCATAATACGCCAATCAGCAAAGCAGCAGCGCCAACGCGGGCATATGCGCTCCAGTAATACATTAGCTTTTGCCTTTCGATTCATCGCAATCGAGGCAGATTCCCACCAGTTCGATGACTTCGCTTTCTACTTTGAAACGATGCGCACTGCTCACATTCTGCAACGCTTTGCGTATGCTCTTGTCTTGAATTTCTTCTACATTCTTGCAATTTTTACAGATAGCGAAGCTCACGAAATCATGCGCGTGACCATGATCATCATGACAAGCAATGTAGGAATTAAGTGAGGCTATGTGATGCGCAAGACCAAGCGCTTTAAGCCGTTCCAACGCACGATAAACGGTTGGAGGACCAGTAATGCCTTTTTCCCTGAGTTCTGCCAGAATCTCATATGCTCCCATTGGCTTGTCGCTTGCAGCAAGCACATCGAGCACGAGACGGTTGGGGCCTTTAATAGAATCACTATTAATCACATATTTACTCTGGAATTGTTACAGTATAACATATCGCAGGTTTTTATAGAATAATGGCCATCCTGTAAAGAAGATAATATCCGCAGTTACTTGAGTGCTTTGGCGGCATCCTTCATATTATTAAGATAACGCTCGACTGCATTGAGCTGTTTACCGGAAAACGTACCCGTTCCCTCCAATATTTTTATAACTGCGGGGATGGTTTGATTAGGATGGATTTCAAGTTTCCCTATTAATTCCGCAGTTAAAATCGGTATGGAAGTATGTTCGTGTTCAATTCTTACTTCTTTAATGGCATCAATAACTGCCTCAAGAGTCTTTAATATTTTTTCCGATTCTTTGTGATCTTGCAGCTTAATGGTAAAATTCTGTCGGGTCTGACCATAAGTGGGAGATATTTCAGGGATATCAGCTTCAATTCCACCTGTGACAAGCAACGACCTAAATGCTTCTACACATTCTTTAATTACGGCCTTCTTTGTATTACCCACACCCGTAATTTCTTGGATTGAAATAGTATGATTACTATCAATTCTTCGTATAATTGATGGCTCTCCAAATAATATAAAACGATTAAAGTTTTTATTTTCAGCAGCAAGATTTCTTACTGCATCCTTCAATTTTTCTTTATCCACAACAAAATCACCAGCCATTGCAACCCCTCACATTAATTTTATGAAGCATCGTAATACAAATTCATTAATATTTACTTAACAAAAATGCTTAAACCCTTTTTTGCCTAAATTAATTTCTTTGCCACTATCATGCAATAATTTTACATCACCATCCATCTGTATTTTACCAATAAATGTTATTTTTACATTTGAACGTTCAGCCAATTTATTTAGTGTTTCGGCATCAGAAGATGCGGTGGTAAACAATAATTCGTAGTCGTCCCCTCCTGCAGCAATAGCCTCATAATGATTGGGAATTTCTGGCAATATTCTTTTTGCTGCCTCCGACAAAGGTATCTTATTCCAGTCAATCGTAGCACCAACATTTGAGCATTCTGCAATATGCCCTAAATCCTGCATGAGCCCATCCGAAATATCGATGCAGCTTGTGGCAATGCCCTGTAGTAATTGCCCAAACTTTACACGTGGCTGGGGTAAGCGATAGCGCTCAATAAGATATTCTTCAGCATTTGCGTGGGGACGCGGAGGAGTACTATACGACGACTTCGCAGGGGAAGCTGCGCAGAGCGCAGATGGGGGCAGCGTGCCCCCCGAAACAATTCTTAATCCTATTGCAGCATCGCCTATTGTGCCAGTCACATAAATATCATCACCTGCTTTTGCACCGCTGCGTTTAAGCGCCTTACCAGCAGGCACAAAACCCATAGCCGTTATTGACATGGAAAGTGCACCTCCCGTAGCAACCGTATCACCTCCCAAGAGTGTAATGCCAAATTCATTCTGGTCGCCCTGCAGCCCACTCGCAAAAGCTTTTATCCAATCCTCATTCACCGTTTTAGGTAACATAAGTGCCAGAAAATAGCCGTAAGGTTTTGCACCCATAGCGGCTAAATCCGAAAGATTTACCCTGAGCAGTTTGCGCGCGATTAAATCCGGTGATTCATCACCAATAAAATGCACACCCTCGACTATGGCATCTTTGGTGACTACCAATTCATGACCTTCAGGAACTTTGACAATCGCCGCGTCATCTTTGAGCCCAAGCGCAGCTTTATCGGACGCAAGTGGTGTAAAATATTTTTTAATGAGATCGAATTCGTCCATAAAAGACCAATCTAAATTGTCTTATGTTTATATTCGCACCATTTATTGATTATGCATACTGCGCATTCCGGTGTACGCGCCTTGCAGACATACCGTCCGTGCAGAATAAGCCAATGGTGGGCATGTTGCTTATATTTAGCCGGTATAATTTTTTCAAGCTGCTGCTCGCATTGCTCAGGGGTTTTGGCGTTTGTCAAACCTATGCGATTAGAAACTCTAAACACATGCGTATCCACCGCTATTGTATGTTCGCCGAGCGCACAGTTAAGCCATACATTCGCTGTCTTGCGTCCAACTCCCGGCAAGCTTTGCAGCAACTCGCGTGTGTGAGGAATTTTGCCTTTGAATTCTTCCAACAACTTTACTGACAGGCCAATAATATTTTTAGATTTGGAATTAAAAAGTCCGATAGTTTTGATGTATTTCTTTAAACCTTCTTCGCCAAGCGCCACCATCTTTTTTGGTGTATCGCACACTTCAAACAACGCTGGCGTTGCCTTGTTCACTCCGGCATCGGTCGCTTGTGCGGAGAGTACAATGGCTACCAGAAGCGTATAAGGATTGGTGTAATAAAGTTCGGTTTTGGGCTCGGGATTGATTTTTTGTAAACTGCTAAAGATTTTATTAACGTCAGCAGATTTCATACCGCTTTCTCTGTGCTGTAACTCCACACTCTTGCAGGAGGAAAATTGCGCCACACACGCTTGGCAATCCGCCCATGAATGCCGATAGAACGCTGATGGCTAACAGGCACCGGAGAAAGCAATCCATACGTATATTGTATAAACAAGCCATTGGGTTTTATTATATCAAATGCTTTGTGAACAATGGCGTGACGCACTACATCTGGCATGGAAAGCAGTGGCAAACTGGAGATAACCGCAGCTATCTGCTTGATGCCACGCTGATGCAGTAATTCACTCATATTGCGTGCGTCACCTTGCAGAATAGTGACATGCGGAAAATCATGCTTCAATTTATCAATGAAACCCGGCTCACGCTCAATAACAATGAGTTGTTTCTCACTGATTCCAGCCGTAAGGAGTGCACGCGTTACAACACCGGTGCCAGGCCCAAGCTCTACGACATATTCATTTGGTAAGATAGAAGATAACTGCGCTGCCATAGCACGGCCCAAACCAAGACTACTCGGCACAGGCACACCTACACGCAGGGGATTATTAAGCCACCGCAGGAAAAACAAACGTCTTTCGCGGGAGAGCACTACCTAGCCCTGGCGCGCTTTGAAACGCGGATTGGTTTTATTGATGACATAAACGCGGCCTTTGCGGCGAACCACACGGCAATTCTTGTCGCGTTTTTTGGCAGATTTCAGAGAACTTAATACTTTCATAACACTTCCTTTTAGGTCAGAGGCGGCTTTCTACCTGTAACCGCTGATTCTGTCAATTAAAAACCTGTTTATAGCACCAAATTGCTATTTTAATGCAATTTCCGCTCTAATTCACTCGCAGTCTGCTTAATTATTTCGTCATTTCCGGTGTTTACCAGATAATCGTTAATAATGGCGCGGGCGGCAGCAATGGCGATATCAACCACATGATTTTGTACATCTTGCAGTGCTTTGGTCTCAGACTGGGCGATTTTTTCCATCGCCGATTTCATGCGTTTTTCCACCGCCTGATTAATGTCATTCTCAGACTGTTTGGAAATAAGAGCCACCTCTTCTTTTGCAGCCGCCAGGATTTCATCTGCTTCACGCAGTGATTCCTGTTGCTTTTTCTGGTAAGAAGCAAGGAGCGCCTGGGCTTCTTCGCGCAAACGTCTTGCTTCGGCTAATTCTGAGGCAATTTGTGCGGAGCGGGCATCAAGATGTGTAGCAATAGCCTTAAAAGTCGGACGAAACGCCAGCAACACGAACCCTATGAAGGATACGGTTACCCAAAACTCTGCATCCAGATAAAATGGCTCGCTCATACGGAAGTTCCCTTACCAAGCTTTTTAATGATTTTATCAAGATCGCCTGAATCCGGTTTATGCTTTACCAATTTTTGTACAATCTCTGCAGCCAGATCACTTACTACCGGTGAAAGTTTGTCCATTACCGTCTTTTTGGCAGTGGAAATACCTGCTTCAGATTCGGAAAGTTTTTTCTCAATCACCGCATCTAGTTCAGCTTGCTTGGAAGCTGCTGCCGCCGCCATTTTGCCTTGCGCTTCAGAAATTATGGATTTGGATTTAGCGCGCACGTCCGCTAAACCTTTTTCATAAATTTCCTGCACGCGCTTGGCTTCGGTTTTAAAACTTTCAGCCTGCGCAACGTCGCCTTCTATGGTCTCTGCACGCACTTCCAGAACATGGTGTACACGCGGCAGAAAAAAGCGTGCAAGCACCACATATAAAGCGACAAAGAAAATTGTCAGCCAGAAAAGTTGTGAAGAAAAACTTGCAGGATCAAGTTGCGGCATTGTTCAAACCTTACGGGTGTTATTTTACTACGTAAAGGATGAGAATGGTCACCACGAAAGAGAGCAAACCCATGAATTCTGCCAGTGCCATACCCATGAAAGCAAATGCTTTGATTTTGCCTTCCTGAGCTGGGTTGCGGGCGATTCCGTGCAATGCTGCCGCGAAAATGAGACCGATACCGATAGCAGCGCCCGCCATACCAGCAGTGGTAAGACCTGCGCCAAGATATTTTCCAAGAAGTTTAAGTGCCTCTGCGTCCATGAATTTAGTCCTTTCGTGAGTAGTGATTAATGATTAGTGCATGTTAAGGGCGTCATTGAGATAAAGGCTGCAGAGCAATGCAAAAATATACGCTTGCAGGCATGCAACAAATAGCTCAAAACCGGTGAATATCAATAAAAAAGCGAAGGGAAATATTCCGAATAACCCAACACCTACGAATGAGGCCATAATTTTTAACAAAATATGCCCTGCAGTCATGTTTGCAGCAAGACGAATGGAAAGGCTGATGGGTCTTGCAAGATAAGAGAAAAATTCAATCACGATCATGAATCCGGCAAGGATAATTCCGCCGATTCCGCCGGGCAAACCTTTGGGAACGAAGAAGTGAAAGAAATGCATGCCGTGCTTATAAAAACCGATAAAAGTAACACCGGTAAACACAAATGCAGCAAACGCAAATGTCACGATGATGTGGCTGGTTACCGCGAATGAATAAGGAAAATTACCCATCAGGTTGCAAAAAAGAATAAAAATAAACAGGGTGAATATGATGGGAAAATACTTGACCGCTTCGTGCCCGGCATTTTCGCGCACCGTATTAAGCATAAATTGGTAAACCAGTTCAACCATGGACTGAAAACGCCCTGGTACCAATGCTTTTTCCTGCGATCCAATGCCGATAAACAATATAATGGCAAGTACCACCAAACCCATGCAAAGTGAGGCATTGGTAAACGCAATATTATAACCCGAAACATGCGGAAAAGAGAATAAATCTTTTACTTCAAATTGTTCTACCGGATTTGTTTCAGCCACGTTATCCCACCTTTTTATTGTCTTCAGTATTACTTAATGCTTCCGCTTCTTTCATCGTCCGCATGAGCGTTAAAAACCCGCCCGCAGAGCCAAAAAAGAAACATATGATGAACAGAACCGGCGAAGTATTTAACCATTTGTCCAAATACCAGCCGAGCAATGCCCCCACAAAAGCACCCGAGAGAAGTTCCGCCCCCATCCGCATGACCATGCCAACATTGTTCTGGCTTGGCGTAGTTTTTGGGGCAACCCGTTCATTCAGCGAGCGAATATCTTTTTCAAGCTGCTCGAGCGAAGGAAGATCGTCCGGTTGCTTCATACCCGTTCTTTCATGGTGGCACCTAACTAGCAGTTAACAAATACCTGTCAAGTATTTTGGATAAATTATTTCTGCCCGGCATCAGTGAGCGCAATATCAATGAGCTTGCTCATATTTTCCACATCATGATTACCTTGTGAAGGCTTGCCATTGATAAAGAAGGTGGGCGTAGATTGCACCTTGTAATCATCCTGCGCTTCTTTAGCACTTGCCAAAATAGCCTTTTCAATCACTGCATCTTTCATGCAAGCTTCAAATTTCGCTTTATCAATTCCGCCGAGTGCCGCAACGTTGGCGAGCACATCTTTGTAATTAGCGTCATACGCCCATTTTTCCTGAGTATTAAACAATACTTTCAAAAACACATGGCGACGATCGGGATCAGCGCATTGCACGAGTTCTGCTGCTTTTAAGGCAGGAGCATTTAGCGGGTAATCGCGGTATACGAGTTTCACCTTGCCGGTATCAATATATTTTGTGGTCAAATCCGGCAGCACAGTATTATAAAAATGGCCACAATGCGGGCAAGAAAGCGATGCATATTCCACCATGACCACCGGTGCAGTGTCTTTGCCCATCACAATATCGGTAGCTTTCGGTGTATATACAAATGGCTTAGCTGGAGTTTCTGGCACTGGTGCGGGCTGCGCTTGTGGTGCAGCGTCATCAGCAAAAACAGCGGAGGCAAATAAGAGTGTGGTAATGATAGTGAGTGCGCGGATCATGAGAAGAACCTTTCAAGATTTAAGGATGCAGACGCCTAATATACAGTCTCGCGTTTATTTTTCAACTACGCTTACGTGAGCCCCGAGCGACAATAATGCAGCACGCAAATCCGCATCCTCACATTCAGCAACCATGCTTTGCAATGCTTCGGAAGCCTCATGTTGTTTGGGTTTTTCTTTTTTTGCGCCTTTGCGAAAAATATCACTTCCCGTCTGCACAAATTTAAGTTTGGCAACGGCCTTATAGCCAAAATAAGTAGAAATATTATCAATGATCATCGGCTGCATATGCTGCAATTCGAGTGCACGCGCACTTGCTACTAATATATGCAATGTGCCGCCTTCTTTCTTGTTTTGTGGCATAACGAGCTTTTGCGGAATGGAATAGGTAGAAAGTTTACTTCCCACAATTGCCGGCCATTCGCTTAAGATGCGATGCTCAGCAAAACCATGTTTTTTATAGACCGGCTTGAGCAGTGGCTCCAAAGATTTTCCTAAAGCTTTTGGAAAAATTGAATAACGACGATTCCCGTCATTCCCGCGTAGGCGGGAATCTTCGCTAAGACCCCCGCCTTCGCGGGGGTGACAATCTTCTTGGTTACTCATGATGCTTCCAGCAATTTTCGAATCGGGGCAAACGAGCGGCGATGATACGGCGTTACACCAAACTGTGCAAGCCCCTCCTGATGCTTTGCGGTGCCGTAACCTGCATTATGTTCCCAGCCGTAATGCGGAAATTCCTTTGCTATTTCCGCCATCATCCGGTCACGCGTGACTTTGGCGACGATGGAGGCTGCTGCGATCGAAATGCAAAGCCCGTCACCGCCCACCACCGCTTGCATTTTGCAGGGGAGTTTTGGTAGCTGATTGCCGTCCACGAGGGCGATGTCAGGTTTAAGGGATAATCCCTCGTATGCTTTGAGCATGGCTCTTTTGGTAGCACCCAGTATGTTATGTTCGTCGATTTCTTCCGGGCTGCATATGCCAACACCTACTACGGCTTCCTGCATAATCACTTCAAACATCGCTTCACGCTGAGGCTTTTTGAGTTGCTTGGAATCATGAATTCCCATGAGAGGTTTTCGCTCACGGAAAATGACCGCGGCTGCAACCACTGGCCCCGCCCACGGCCCGCGCCCGGCTTCGTCAATCCCCGCGATAACGCCTTCGTAGTGAGACTCATGCTTAAAATCTAGAAATTTCAATTAGTTGTCCTTTCCGTGCCCCGAGTAAGGAAATCTTAATGATTTGCTGATAGATTTAAAGGGAAATATAATAATTTAGATGAATGGCTATGGGAATTTTTGATTATTTTAGAAAAACAAAAGACAACTCCACAAAACAGCAGGATGCCGTCGATACGATATCACGTGCTGAATTTATAAGCATTATGGGAATATTAGGTGGAAGCCTAGCACTTAAAACTGAGCCAGCAAAATTTTTATCTGAAATTACTGTACCCAAAGAATTGTTTGGGGAAAAACAAAAAGCGCTTGGCTATGTTGCCAAAGTAATTGATGAGGTTAAACTATTAATGGGTAGCCATCTTAAGCACCATATTAATTCCTCCCGAGAACATGAAAAAGCGTTGTCTATAATAAACTCAGCTAAAGAATTCTTAAATCGGCCGGAAAATATGTCTTCCTTAAGAAACCGCTTGCAAGCAACAAAGAATTTAATTGGTGAACATTTAAACAACATAGAAACACTTGCTTCAGATGCTCAACAAGCTTTAGCCGACATTTCAGAAGATGAAATACATTGGGGCGTAAATGAGTTTCTTGGACTTCATGATAACAGTATACTGGGTACCCCGGGTAAAAGTATATTTAGCCCATATGAAACAGAGCTTTATCACAAAACTGCAAGCGAGGGATTAATATCCATAAAAAATGGAACTTACCAGGGACAATTTGTGAATCCCATAAGAAAGGGATTAAATAGTTTTGAACATCTCACAAATATGAAACTCGAACAGCTACAAAAAATAGAAGGAAAGAAATTGGAAGCAATCGAGCGAAAAGAATTTTTCTTTGATGAAGACATAGTCATCTGGAAAAAAGTCAATCTGCCGCATAAGCCAAACGGCTATAATCTGGAAGTCAAAAGGCTTGAAGAAGAAACTAACAAACACTGGTGGGATCGTACAGAAAAACTCGCCGAAGATTTAAAGGATAAATACGGCAACAACATCGAAATTCCACATAAGAGTTTTAAAGATGGCAACATTGTAGTGTATGTAACGCCGCATACTAAGGATAATCCCAATATAGCAGATTTAGAGTTAGGATATTTAGCCGAGAATTACGAACGCAATAATCCGGGTAAGTTATCTCGGCGTAGTGGAATTTAGAAATAAGTATGGAAGAAGATAAAAAAGATAAAAATCAACCCACAGAATTGCCGATGAATGCGAGTAATATGTCGCGCAGAAATTTTTTAAGGGCTGCGGGAATTGGTGCTGCAGCACTACAGTTTATGCCCTCTCGGATGATTCTGGAACCATTACCTGTTGCAACTGAAACTGCAATATCAACGGCGCCGCTATATGATTTATCTAAATTTGATTTTATCCCTTTTAATTTCGAGTTTGCAAAACTAAAGGCATTTAATGGCCTCACAAAGAGCGTGGCACATAATATCAGGGAGGAACTCTTAAACTCGAATGATTTATCATCTATAAAGCAATATTTAAGCGAAGAAAGAATTGGGTTTAATGCATCATTAGATGAATTAAAAATAGCAGCATCACAATTTGCAGATTATGAAAAGGCTATATTCAATAATGCTCCTGACAGTGTGATTATTGATCGCATAACTAATTTCTACAAAGAAAATCCCGGATATCTGCCAGCAGTATATAACCCCGAACGTAATCCGGAGTATATTCAGAAAGTAATAGACACCGCATTATCTATTAAAAACGATACTTATACAGAAAAATATTTTGAAACAATGCTTGATACATGGAAAGAATTAGAACTATTTGCCGAACAAAGAATTATAAGTTTAGAAAATAATATCGAAGAGATAAAAAAATCTTTTTCTGAAAGTATGGAAGCTTGGGGCGCATATGTAGAAATGGATGAACAAATGGGTTACGGCACAAGATCTCCAAGAATCAAAATCGACAAACCATTCTTACACGATACAGACACCAACAACGCAATGAAAGAGATAAATGATTTCATTAATGGTGACACAAAGTCCAACATACCGGCGTTATTTGGTGAAGACTTAACCTCAGTCAAACTGAGCAACAGCTTGTTGCTAAAAATAAATTATGATTCACCTGCTGCAGAACAAATTATTGATTTTTTAAAAACCTTCACTCGAGAAAAACCCCAAGAAATTTCGTTTTATTAATCATGTTCCCAGCACGACAAGTTGCGAAAAATCTAATTATTTAAATCAGCGGATTTATTTTTGAGCATAGCAATACGCTCTGCGGTTACGCCATAGCGGGGCCACTGGCCTTCTCCGACCATCGCAAGTGAAGGCGAAGTGCTGCCAAGTAACTCTGAATAGACCCAGTAATTTCCAATCACATTTAACACGTAATCACGAGTGGAGCCGTAAGGAATTGATTCGATAAACAATAACGGGTCGTCACTGGCAATGTGGTTGCGCCATCTGGCGAGCGTTCCGGGACCTGCGTTATAAGCAGCAGTTAAAAACACCAAGTTGTTTCCGATGGAAGGAAATGCCATGAGGCTTGCAATATATTTTTGCCCCAGAGCCATGCTGATTTCTGGGTTAATGTTGGAGCCGAACAATCGTAAATTACGCGCCATTTCATGCGCAGTGGAAGGCATAAGCTGCATCACGCCAATCGCCCCGCTGGAACTTTTTGCACGTGGATTAAAGCCCGATTCCTGACGCATAATAGCAAACAGCAATGCCTGTTCCACCTTATAACCTGCCGTAGGTTTCCAATGCGGCATAGGGTAGAGTTTTGCCGCCTCATTGCCACCATTTGCTAACGCAATATTTATTTGCGTATTCGGTCCAGCCGTTTCCTTGCTGATGATATGGCGGGCAAGCACACTGTAAAAACTGGGCGCCTCGTTTGCCGCTATCTGTGCGTATTTAAACGCTTCATCTTTATCGCCGCTTGCAAGTATGGCGCGATATGCCCAGAATGCAGTCGCAGCATAATCCTCAGAAGAAAGACTATTGCCATTTTCTAAAAGTTTGCGGAAATTCTCAGAAGCCTTAGCCATATTGTTTTTGCGGTACTCTGCAATTCCGGCTTTCCAGTAACCGCTCGTTCCACGATCCGCGATTTCCTGAGCATCAGCAGAATCTTTAGGCGCGTTTACAGAGTCCTGAACAGAAGGATTCAATGCTAAAATCGGCGGAAGGGCATTTTTAGATTGAATTGCTTCTGACTTTAAATCATCAGGATCATATGCTGAAAACACCGAGATATCTGTGCCAATGGCTAATAGCAAAACTACGCTTGCAATTACTAAAGAAAACCGGTGCCATTTAGCAAATGATATATCAGCGAATATTTTATCGCTCAATATTTTTAACATCTTACATTTATATAATTACAAAGAGTAAAGAACATATACGGAAATTGCCGGAATGCAACCCCTAGCGAAAACATCATTACTATTCAATACATTACTTGCTAAATTCGGCCACCATTTCGAGATGAGAGCTATACACAAATTGGTCAATCGGGGTTAATTTGGTAAGGTTATAGCCGCCCTCTTTTAATATACGTGCATCGCGGGTAAAGGTCGCAGGGTTGCATGATACCATCACGATTTTTGCGATGTCCGAGCTTGCAAGCTGTTCGCATTGTGCTTTTGCTCCTGCACGCGGCGGGTTGATGGCTACTGCGTCATATTCATTCAGCTTTTCTGTGGGGAGCGGATTATAAAATAAATCACGCTCCTCAGTTTTAATCTTTCCCGATTTTTGCATCGCCGCGACCATTCCCGCATCACCTTCCATTGCAGTTACTTCTGCATTTTTAGAAAGAGGAAAACTATAGGTTCCAATGCCTGCAAATAAATCGAGCACTTTGGACGCGTCTTTTACTGCACTTGTTACCAGATCCGTCATAATGGCTTGCGCCTCGCGTGAAGCCTGCAAAAATGCGCCAGGCGGAATCTCAATAATTGCATCGCCAAGTTTTATGGTGACATCAGAAGTTTGAAACACCGTCTGCAAGTCCGCGCTTTTTCTTATAGAAAATCTTTTAATAAGCGGGAGATCGCGCAGTTCAAGCTTGAAACTATCTTCGCCTTCCATGACCACATCATAGCCATCATCCACACCGTTAATCTTGATGGTACTTATATTAATATTCGGGAAAGTGGGGAGTTTGCGGATTTTATCTTTAAGCTGCATCACCAACGCAAAGAGTTCCGGCTCAAGCACTTTGCACTCTAATATATCCACTAACTGGTGGCTGCGTTCAGAGAAATACCCAATCTTACCACCCTTCACCTTAAGCTCAGCGCGCCTACGCGTTGCGGCGGGTAGTGTGATCATGGATGCGACCATATTTGTATCATAACTAGCTTTGCGCACTGCTTCGCTTGCCATCTGCTGCTTGAACTCTTTATATAGTCTATGCTCCAGATGCTGAAGCGAGCACCCCCCGCATTTACCAAAATGGAAACACACGGGCTCTATGCGTCCCTGCCCCGGCGTTATAATGGATTCAATACTGGCATAGGTCGCGTCTGCAGTTTCTTTCTTTATCCGCGCACGAATAACATCACCTGCGATAGTATAAGGCACAAAAACCTTGGCTCCGTCATGCGAGCCTACGCCATCACCGAGGCCTGCGAGTTTATCTATTTTTAATGTAATTATTATATCTTGCACGACATTGCCCTCTATATTATAGGGTGCATCCATAACCTAAATAGGGAATAAATCAACGCTTCATTGGCAGAATAATTGCCTGATAGAATTAGATAAAATCGTGTAAATAAAACAATTTACAAATCAGATGCATTTTTCCTTTGCATTTGCATAAGTTTCGGCTATAAGACACAACCTTATTTCAGAAGTATGCTCGCGTGCGAACTACAACCGACTGAAAAATATTGAATAATTTATAGAGGTGTACCACATGTCTTCCAATCTCGCACAAATCGTCGATAATCTCTCAGCTCTCACTGTTATTGAAGCTGCTGAACTTTCCAAAATGCTCGAAGAAAAATGGGGCGTTTCTGCTGCTGCTCCTGTAGCTGTTGCCGCCGCTGGCGGTGCCACTGCTGCCGCTGCAGAGGAAAAAACTGAATTTGATGTTATTCTGACCGAAGCTGGTCCGAACAAGATCAACATCATTAAAGAAGTCCGCGCAGTAACTGGCCTTGGCCTCAAAGAAGCCAAAGACCTTGTTGAAGCAGCTCCAAAGGCTGTTAAAGAAGGTGTCAGCAAAGAAGACGCTGCCAAAATCAAGAAGCTGTTGGAAGACAACGGCGCCAAAGCGGAAATTAAGTAATCCTTTTAGGATACCGATTTTGCCGGAGTGCCCGAAGCCATTCATGAAATGGTTTAGGGTCTCCGGCTTTTCCGCTTCAAGTGACTTGATGATTTTTACCAACGCTTTCCGCGTTTAACTGCAAAATGAAACTATAAATATTATAGAAGGGGTTACCATGGTGCAATCCGCAACCGCCGTTTCCAGCCATTCCTTCACTTCTCGTAAGCGCATACGTCGCTCTTTCGGGCGCATCGCATCCATTACCACCATGCCGAATCTCATCGAGGTTCAGAAAAACTCTTATGAGCAGTTCCTGCAACGTTTTGTTACGAATGAAAAACGTCGTGAACAAGGATTACAGACCGTATTCAAAGGTGTGTTTCCTATTAAAGACTTTGCTGAAACCGCAACGCTTGAATTCGTAAAATATGAATTCGATGAACCTAAATATGACATCGAAGAATGCCGTCAGCGCGGTATCAATTACGCCGCACCATTGCGCGTTACTCTTCGTTTAATCGTCTGGATTGTTGACGCTGATACCGGCGCACGCGAAATCAAAGACATCAAAGAACAAGATGTTTACATGGGCGATATCCCGCTCATGACCGATAACGGCACTTTCGTTATCAATGGCACCGAACGCGTGATTGTATCACAGATGCATCGCTCACCTGGCGCATTCTTTGATCATGACAGTGGCAAATCACATAGCTCCGGTAAAATTTTATTCTCCGCCCGCGTGATTCCTTACCGTGGTTCATGGCTTGATTTTGAATTCGACGCCAAAGATATCGTTTATGTGCGCATCGACCGTCGCCGCAAATTGCCAGTGACCTCGCTGCTTCGTGCACTGGATATGTCTACCGAAGAAATCCTGAGCCTGTTCTATAATAAAGTATCGTACAAGCGCCATAAAAACGGCTGGACAACCAAATACCTTCCAGACAGCTGGAAAGGTGTTAAACTTTCACACGATCTTCTTGATGCTAAAACCGGCAAGAAAGTTCTCGAAGAAGGCAAAAAGATCAATTCCCGTATTGCAAAGAAACTTGCTGAAGACGGTTTGAAAGAAATATTGCTTTCCGATGAACAGCTTGTTGGCAAATACTTTGCAAGCGATATCATCAATGAAAAGAACGGCGAAATTTATGTAGAGGCAGGCGATGAGCTTACCAAACAGAAAATTGCTATTCTTGATGATAACGGCATCAAAGAAATTCCTATCCTTGATATCGATCACGTAAATATTGGGCCCTATATCCGCAACACATTGGTGCTCGATAAAAACACCACACGTGAAGAAGCGCTGATTGATATTTACCGCGTTATGCGCCCAGGTGAGCCTACTACACTTGAAGCAGCAGAGACTTTATTCAAAACACTGTTCTTTGAACCCGATCGTTATGATCTCTCCGCTGTAGGTCGCGTAAAGCTCAACGCACGCCTCAACTTAAACTACCCTGAAGAACTTGGCACGCTAACCAAAGATGACATTACTGGTGTCGTAAAAACGCTCGTTGCATTAAAAGATGGAATCGGCGAAATCGACGATATTGATCATTTGGGTAACCGTCGCGTTCGCTCAGTTGGTGAATTGATGGAAAATCAATATCGCATCGGACTGCTCCGTATGGAACGCAGCATCATCGAACGTATGAGTTCCGTAGATATCGACACTGTTATGCCGCATGATTTGGTGAATGCCAAACCTGTAGCTGCTGCAGTTCGTGAATTTTTTGGATCTTCGCAGCTTTCACAATTTATGGATCAAACCAACCCGCTTTCTGAGATCACTCACAAGCGCCGCCTTTCGGCCCTTGGACCGGGCGGTCTTACCCGCGAACGCGCTGGCTTTGAAGTGCGTGACGTGCATCCCACCCATTATGGTCGTATCTGCCCGATTGAGACCCCTGAAGGTCCGAATATTGGTCTGATCAATTCAATGGCAACCTATGCACGCGTTAATAAATACGGCTTCATTGAGACTCCATATCGCAAAGTAAATAACACTAAAGTAACGGAAGAAGTAATTTACCTCTCCGCTATTGAAGAAGGTAAGTACACAATCGCGCAGGCAAATTCACCGCTTGATAAAAACGGTAAATTTACTGACGAATTGATCTCTTGCCGTAAAAGCGGTGATTTCGTTATGGCAGCCCCCGATACTATTGACTATATCGACGTTGCGCCAAAACAGCTTGTTTCCGTTGCTGCATCGCTCATTCCATTCTTGGAAAACGATGACGCTAACCGCGCGCTGATGGGTTCAAACATGCAACGCCAAGCAGTGCCGCTCATTCGTACCGAAGCTCCACTCGTTGGAACCGGCATGGAAGACGTCGTAGCGCGTGATTCTGGTGTGACCACCGTTGCAAAACGCAGCGGTATCATCGATCAGGTTGATGCGGCGCGTATCGTTATCCGTACTACCGGCGAAGATAAAACCGGCTCTCCGGGTGTTGATATTTATAACCTGCTTAAATTCCAGCGCTCCAACCAGAGCACTTGTATTAACCAACGCCCACTTGTGCGTGTAGGTGATGTAGTAAAAGCTGGCGATATTATCGCAGACGGCCCATCGACTGACCTTGGCGAACTCGCACTTGGTCACAACGTGATGGTCGCTTTCATGCCATGGAACGGTTACAACTTCGAAGATTCTATTCTTATCTCCGAAAAACTCGTAGCTGAAGATGTATTCACTTCCATTCACATTGAAGAATTCGAAGTGATGGCGCGTGATACCAAACTCGGCAGCGAAGAAATCACTCGCGACATTCCAAACGTCGGCGAAGAAGGCCTGAAAAACCTCGACGAAATCGGCGTAGTGCATATCGGCGCAGAAGTAAAAGCCGGTGATATTCTTGTTGGTAAAGTAACACCAAAGAGCGAATCACCGATGACACCGGAAGAAAAATTGCTTCGTGCAATCTTCGGTGAAAAAGCTTCCGACGTTCGTGATTCTTCACTGCGTTTGCCTCCCGGTGTTACCGGAACCATCGTTGGTGTTCGTATTTTCTCACGCCGCGGCATTGAGAAAGATGAACGCGCTCTGGCGATTGAAAAAGCAGAAATTGAACGCTTGGCAAAAGATCGTGACGATGAACGTACTATTGTTGAACGCTATGTATATAGCCGTCTCAAAGAACTGCTCATCGGCAAAAAAGTAGTAAGCGGTCCAAAAAACTTCAAAGCCAAAACGGTTACTGAAGAAGTATTTACCAGCACTGCTAAAGGTCAGTTGTGGCAGATAGTAGTGGATAACAATAAATCCATGAAAGAAGTCGAAGAGCTTAAAAAGCAGCTTGATAACGTGGTTGGCCAGCTCAATGCCCGCTTTGAAGAAAAAGTCGGCAAAGTGCAAAGCGGTGACGATTTACCTCCAGGCGTTCTCAAAATGGTAAAAGTGTTCGTTGCAGTAAAACGCAAACTCCAGCCAGGCGACAAAATGGCCGGACGTCACGGTAACAAGGGTGTTATCTCGCGCATTCTGCCAATCGAAGACATGCCATATCTTGAAGACGGCACCCCGGTGGATATCGTACTTAACCCGCTCGGCGTTCCTTCACGTATGAACGTGGGTCAGATTTTAGAAACCCATCTTGGCTGGGCATCCGCAGGTTTAGGACGTAAAATCGGTCACATGCTCGATAATATGTCCGCTAAAAATGCCGTATCCGGTGTTCGCGATATGCTCATTAATACCTATGATGAAAAAAGCATTGGTGCCGAAATCAAAGGCATGAATGACAATGAAGTTATGGAGCTTGCCGGTAACTTGCGTAAGGGTATTCCTTTTGCAACTCCGGTGTTTGATGGTGCAAAAGAAGAAGACATCGTGCATTGGCTTGCCAAAGCCGGGCTTGATTCTTCCGGTCAGGTACAACTGATTGACGGACGCACGGGTGAACTGTTCGATCGCAAAGTGACTGTGGGCTATATCTATATGCTCAAACTGCATCACTTGGTAGATGACAAAATCCATGCGCGTTCCATCGGGCCATACTCGCTCGTAACCCAACAGCCTCTTGGCGGTAAATCACAGTTCGGTGGTCAGCGCTTCGGAGAAATGGAATGCTGGGCATTGCAAGCTTACGGCGCGGCCTACGCGTTGCAGGAAATGCTCACGGTTAAATCCGATGACGTTGCCGGACGCGGTAAAGTGTATGAATCTATTGTTCGTGGTGATCACTCATTTGAATCCGGTATTCCGGAATCATTCCACGTGATGGTGAAGGAATTACGCTCACTGTGCCTCAATGTCGAACTCGAAGAACGTCAAGCATAAGATTGGCTCTCAAGGCGCTTAAGTAAATACTTGAGCGCCTTAGAGCTTTATAAAATCAGGAGAGAAATATGAATGAAATGATGAGCTATTTTGGTCAACTTTCGACCACAAAGCAGTTTGATGAAATAAGAATTTCCATAGCCAGTCCGGAAAATATCCGTTCATGGTCTTTTGGCGAAGTGAAGAAGCCAGAGACTATCAATTACCGCACCTTTAAACCGGAGCGTGATGGCCTTTTCTGCGCACGTATCTTTGGTCCAATCAAGGATTATGAATGTCTTTGCGGCAAATATAAACGTATGAAATATCGTGGTATCATCTGCGAAAAGTGCGGCGTTGAAGTTACTACTTCCAAAGTGCGTCGTGAGCGCATGGGTCACATTGAGCTCGCTGCTCCTGTTGCGCATATCTGGTTCATGAAATCACTGCCAAGCCGTATCGGTATCTTGCTTGATATGACATTAAAAGATCTTGAAAAAGTTCTTTATTTTGAAAGCTACATGGTGGTTGAGCCAGGCCTTTCGCCATTTACAAAAGGCGAGCTTTTAAGTGAAGACCAATACTATGAAGCACAAGATAAATACGGTGAAAACACATTCACCGCACAGATTGGTGCTGAAGCAATTCGCACATTGCTCATGGCTGTCGATTTAAAAACTGAAAAAACCACTTTGCGTGTTGATCTCTCGGAGACCACTTCCGAAGCAAAACGTAAAAAATTGGTGAAACGCCTGAAACTCGTGGAAGCTTTTGTTGAATCCAACAACAAGCCAGAGTGGATGGTGATGGAAGTGATTCCGGTGATTCCACCTGAGCTCCGTCCGCTCGTTCCGCTTGATGGTGGCCGTTTTGCGACATCCGATTTAAACGATCTTTACCGCCGCGTTATCAACCGTAACAACCGTTTGAAACGCCTCATTGAACTGCGCGCTCCTGATATCATCGTACGCAACGAAAAACGTATGTTGCAGGAAGCTGTTGACGCATTGTTTGATAACGGTCGCCGTGGCCGCATCATTACCGGTGCAAACAAACGTCCGCTTAAATCCATGAGCGACATGTTAAAAGGTAAACAGGGTCGTTTCCGTCAGAACTTGCTTGGTAAACGCGTGGATTATTCAGGCCGTTCGGTGATCGTAGTTGGTCCTGAACTGAAGCTGCACCAGTGTGGTCTTCCAAAGAAAATGGCATTGGAGCTGTTCAAACCATTCATTTACGCCAAACTCGAGCTTTACGGAATCTCTACCACTTTAAAAGCTGCAAAGCGCATGGTGGAAGCAGAGCGTCCCGAAGTTTGGGATATTCTGGACGAAGTGATCCGTGAGCATCCGGTAATGTTAAATCGCGCTCCAACGCTGCATCGTCTTGGTATCCAGGCGTTTGAACCTGTGCTCATCGAAGGTAAAGCAATTCAGTTGCACCCACTCGTATGTACTGCGTTTAACGCTGACTTTGACGGTGACCAGATGGCCGTTCACGTTCCGCTTTCTATCGAAGCGCAGCTTGAAGCTCGCGTACTCATGATGTCTACCAACAACATTTTGTCACCTTCTAACGGTAAGCCAATCATCGTTCCTTCGCAGGATATCGTGCTTGGTCTTTATTACCTGTCGCTCACCTCCGACGGTGAAATCGGCGAAGGAATGACCTTTACGGATGTTGCTGAAGTACAGCAAGCACTCGATAACAAAGTGGTAACCTTGCATACTAAGATCAAATGCCGCTTCCGTTCTCTTGATGAAAACGGCGAACCAAAAGTGGAAGTAGTTGAATCCACTCCGGGCCGCATGCTGATTTCTGAATTTTTACCACGCAATAAACAGCTCACTTTTGCGCATGTAAATAAACTCATGACCAAAAAAGAAATCAGTAACCTGATTGATGCGGTATATCGTTTCTGTGGTCAGAAAGAAGCCGTTATATTTGCGGATCGTATGATGGGACTTGGTTTCAATCATGCTTGCAAAGCCGGTATTTCCTTCGGCAAAGACGATATGATCGTGCCAGAAACCAAAGGAAAGCACATTGCCAATACACTCGGCGAAGTGAAACAGTTTGAACAGCAATATTCAGATGGTCTCATTACTTTGGGTGAAAAATACAACAAGGTGATCGACGCTTGGTCGAAATGTACCGAAGTTGTTGCAGACGACATGATGAAACGTATTTCAGGTCAACAGGCTGTAAAAGGCGATAAGAAACGCGCTCGTGACATCAACTCGATCTTCATGATGGCAAACTCCGGTGCGCGTGGTTCTGCTGCTCAGATTAAGCAGCTTGCAGGTATGCGTGGACTCATGGCAAAGCCATCCGGTGAAATCATTGAGACGCCAATTATCTCAAACTTCAAAGAAGGCCTCACCGTTCTTGAGTACTTCAACTCTTCACATGGTGCACGTAAAGGTCTTGCCGATACCGCGCTCAAAACTGCAAACTCAGGTTACCTGACCCGCCGTCTCGTTGACGTATCACAAGATTGCATCATCACTCAGGACGATTGCGGAACCGTAAAAGGTATCATCGCAAAACCTGTAATCGAAGGTGGTGAGATCATCGTGACCTTGTCTGACGTGATACTGGGTCGTACTTCTTCCAAAGATGTGCGCCACCCCGTAAGCAATGATATATTGGTTCGCGCAGGTGAATTGATTGAAGAAAAAATCGTCGATAAAATTGACGAAGCTGGCATTGAATCCGTGCTTATTCGCTCCGTACTCACTTGCGAAAGTGAAGCCGGTGTGTGTGCACGTTGCTATGGCCGTGATCTTGCTCGTGGTACTCCGGTTAATATCGGTGAAGCAGTTGGTGTTATCGCCGCGCAATCTATCGGTGAACCAGGAACACAGCTTACCATGCGTACGTTCCACATTGGTGGTGCAGCGCAGCGTGGTGCTGAAACTTCCAGCGTTGAAGCAACTCATGATTCTACCTTGCATCTTTCCAACAAGAACGTGGTGAAAGACAGTCAGGGACGTCAGGTGGTGATGAGCCGCACATGCGAAATCGTACTCAAGGATGAACAAGGCCGCGAACGTGCGCGCTTTAAAGTTCCGTACGGCGCACGTGTTCTCGTTGGCGAAGGCAAGAGCGTTAAAAAAGGCGCGAAGCTCGCTGAGTGGGATCCATACACCATTCCAATCATTACGGAAAAAGCAGGTACTGCCCATTACCGCGATCTCGTGGAAGGTGTTTCACTGCGCGAAGTCATGGACGAAGCAACTGGTATTTCCAACAAGGTTATTATCGATTGGCGTCAGCAAACCCGCGGTGCGGATTTGAAGCCACGTATTGCTCTGCGCGATGCGAAGGGTGAAATCATCATGCTCGCAAATGGTCTGGAAGGACGTTACTTCCTGCCAGTCAATGCGATTCTCTCGGTAACCGACGGCCAAAAAGTTCACGGCGGCGACGTGCTTGCACGTATCCCACGCGAATCCACCAAAACCCGCGATATCACCGGTGGTCTGCCACGCGTTGCTGAATTGTTTGAAGCACGCAAACCTAAAGATCACGCGATTATCAGTGAACTCGAAGGTGTGATTGAATTTGGTAAGGATTATAAAACAAAACGCCGTATTGTGGTGCGCTCAAAAGACGCTTCCATTGAGCCGGTGGAATATATGATCCCCAAAGGCAAGCATATCACCGTTCACGAAGGCGATTATGTGATGAAGGGCGATTTGCTGATGGATGGCAACCCTGTGCCGCATGACATCTTACGCGTTATGGGTGTTGAAGCCTTGGCTCGTTATATGGTCAATGAAGTACAGCAAGTGTATCGTCTGCAAGGTGTAGGCATCAACGATAAGCATATTGAAGTTATCGTGCGCCAGATGTTGCAGAAGGTTGAAATCAGCGAGCCAGGTGAAACCACATTCCTCACTGGTGAGCAGGTTGACCGTGAAGAATTCGACATCGTTAATGCGAAGACGATCGCCGAAGGCTTCAAACCTGCAAAATCGATTCCGGTATTGCAAGGTATCACGAAGGCTTCGTTGCAGACTCGTTCTTTCATCTCTGCTGCATCGTTCCAGGAAACCACTCGCGTACTTACCGAAGCGGCCGTTGCTGGCAAGGTAGATGCGCTCTCGGGTCTCAAGGAAAACGTTATCGTGGGACGCTTGATTCCAGCCGGTACCGGTGCTCAGATGATGCGTATGAAAAAGATCGCTCATGGCCGCGATAAATTGCTTGAAGAGCAAAATGCCGCTAACCAGAACGATTCACCAAAAGCACTGACAGGTAGCTAATTCTTGTTGGAATTCTAAAGAAAAAGGCTGCTCAGATTGGGCAGCCTTTTTTATATTACAACCCGCCAGCCAAGCTAATCACCTGCCCGGTTACGGATTTTGCGTTCAAAAGATAATGTACTGCATCGCACACTTGCTGCGGCGAGCTTATGGTTCCAAGCGGTACAAGTTTTTTTAACTTTATAAATGTATCGGGTTTATCCTGTTTGCCCTCTAAGGTTGGCCCCGGTGCAACGGCATTGATGCGGATTTTTGGTGCCAGTTCACGTGCCAGCAATTTGGTCGCTTCCGCTAAACCCATTTTACTCAAACTATAGGAAAGAAATGCAGGTGATATACTCCAGCCTGCCATTCCATCCGTGATATTAATCACATTCCCCTGCCCGCCCTTATACTGAACGGAAAAATCACGAATCAATTGCAGCGGCGCAAAAAGATTTATGTTCATATGATTTTGCCAGCTTGCTGGTGTAATATCAACAAGACTATCTTTCTCAAAAAGAGCGGCATTATTGATGAGACAATCCAGTTTTATATCTTGCTTCGCAAGTGATGGAATAATCGCTGAAACTGCTTTGGCATCACGCAAATCTGCTTTTACTGTATATGCTTTGCAGTTCTTTTTGGTTATTTCTGCTGCAAGTTTTTCTGCAGGCTTTGCAGAATTATTATAATGGATCACCACATCCCAGCCTTTATCTGCAAAGGATAATACTATTTCTCTGCCGATCCGCACCGCTCCGCCTGTTATCAGGACTGTTTTAGATTTTTGCATATTATTTTAGTTTTACATTAATTTCTGCTATAAGGCCTAACATATATAAAAAAGTAAAAAATGCCATGCCAGAAACACACCCGATACAACTTGTTATAGTTTTGCTCGCTGCGGCTATAGTGATTGTTGCGCTGTTTCGCAGACTCCGCGTGAGTCCGGTACTCGGTTATCTAGTTGCGGGAGCACTCATTGGCCCCGGTGGCTTCGGCATAGTCACCGATATTGGTGGCACCAGCGCCATTGCTGAACTCGGCGTGGTGTTCCTGCTGTTTATTATCGGGCTAGAACTTTCCTGGGAACGCTTGACCGCTATACGCAAACAGGCCTTTGCGCTGGGATTTTTGCAAATTGCTATCACGAGCGGTGTGATCGCTAGCGCTTTATATGTTAGCGGATTTACCATTCAGGCTGCCATTGTGGTAGGCGGCGGTCTTGCGCTTTCTTCCACTGCTCTGGTCTTACAACTCATCGCCGAATATAATCAGAAAGCCTCGCAGTTAGGAAGGTTGTCGCTTGCCGTATTGCTCATTCAGGATCTGGCAGTGGTGCCACTACTGGTGCTTGTCCCCGCACTTGCCAATAAAACACGTTCCCTTGGAATGGAGTTTGCCGAAGTCGGCGTGAAAGCCACGCTCGCGCTTCTGCTGATTTTCTTTTTAGGGCGTGCCATATTACGCCCGTTGTATCGCATGGTGGCATCGCTTAATAATCCCGAGATTTTTACCGCACTCACATTACTCGTAGTGCTTGGAACTGGCTGGATAACCTATAGTGCGGGCCTTTCCCTCCAGCTTGGCGCGTTTATGGCAGGTTTGCTCATGGCGGAGACCGAATACCGCCATCAGGTGGAAGCCGACGTTCTGCCTTATAAGGGATTGCTACTCGGGCTGTTCTTCATGGTAGTGGGAATGTCGGTTGATCTTCACATGGCGTTGCATAACTTGCCAAAAATTATTTGCCTTGCCCTGCTTCTTATGTCGATTAAGGCTATTTTTATTATGGTGCTTTGTCGCTTACTTGGATTTGCGCAAACAACTTCAATCCAATCCGGATTGTTACTCGCGCAAGGTGGTGAATTTGCTTTTATTCTGTTTAATCTGGCTGCCGATAATAATTTTCTTGATCAGGATACCGCGCAATTATTGATGATTATAGTGACGGTTTCCATGGCGCTCACACCTTTCTTTGCAGCGCTTGGCCGCAAACTTTCCAGCCGGATTGAAAATAAACGCCGCCGCAAAGCCGAAGACTCTGCATCGGAAATCATCGATGTGCGTGATCACGTGCTCATTCTCGGTTTTGGTCGTGTTGGACAGACTATAGCCAAACTGCTTTCAGCAGAGGATATTAATTATATCGCACTGGATATGGAAATAAGCACCGTCGCAAAAGCCAAGAAAATCGGTCTGCCGGTTTATTATGGTGACAGCTCGCGCCGTGAAGTGTTGCATGCCATCGGCGTGGAACGCGCTAGCTCTGCCATCGTCACCATTAATGATTCGATTGCCGCTGAGAATGCCGTCCGCGCTATCAGAGCTGCCTCCCCCTCCATTCCTATTATCGCACGCGCGTTTGATTTAAAAAGCGTGCTGAGACTGGAAGAGGCAGGTGCCAATGTGGCTGTATCCGAAATGTTTGAAACCAGCCTGCAATTAGGTGGTGCATTGCTTAAAGCAATAGGAATTGCCGATCAGGAAATCCAGCGCATCATCGAAATATTCCGCGACCGCGATTATTCACTGGCACGCGGTACGCTGGAAATTACTGGCGGGCATACCGCATATAATAAGATGCTTGCGTTCCAGAAAGCCGTAGTAACTGGCGCCGTATTAAACGACTAGATTAGAATTTAAATTCTGCGGCTTTTTTAAATGGTGCAAGCAAAGCCACATTTGCATCATGCAAAACCGTTTTGCCAAGGCTACCACGAACCTTGCGATACTCGACTAATTTTCCAAGACCGGTTCCGGAGAGCTTTGCTCCGGTTTTATGTTCTACTGCCAGCACCCTTCCCCCTTCACGCAATTGATCAATCAAGGTCTGCGGAACAACTTCTACCGCACCCTCTATGAATATCACGTCGTAAGGCGCATTGCTGCTGGAGCCTTGCACAAGAGGTGCGTTCACCAACTCAATATTTGCGTAAGCAGAAAGCAACGACTTAGCTTTATCTGCAAGTTCTTTAACTTCCTCAACGGCTACTACTTTCTGCGCGAGCTTTGAAAGCACCGCAGAGGAATAACCCGTGCCGCACGCAACATCTAACACTGTTTCATTTGCTAAAATTTCAGCATATTTAAGCATACGCGCAAAAACCAGTGGCTGCATGAGGAACCGCCCAAACCCCAGCGGAACTTCCTCATCAATATAAGCAACGCCCTTCAGTGAATCTGGCACAAACAGCTCGCGCGGAACACTCGTTAATGCCTCTAAAACTCGTGAATCCAGGACGTTACCGGTGAGTATCTGCCCGGTTAGCATGTTTTCCATGGGTTTCTTTTGCAGCGCTGTCATATCAATCCACTTATTTATTTAATTTCTATTGATATGACACAGGCTTGCACTATTTGCAATACTTGACCATAGGCAGGTTAAACGATATATAGCCATGCTCGTTTATATAAAAATCTGCAGATTTTTGGCTGGGTAGCAAAGTGGTAATGCACGGGACTGCAAATCCTGTATTCGGGAGTTCGATTCTCCCCCCGGCCTCCATTTCATCATTTCTCTACATCTCGTAAAATCTCAAAAATCAGCTTGAAACCAAGTAAATAAGCCATATGATGGTGATCATATCATCTCATGATGTTTTACGACAGCATGGGTACATATGGGTACATTTATGGGTACATTTTAATATCCACTTGGGAGATTCACTTTATGCTTCTAACCAACATTGAAGTTAAAAACGCTAAACCTGGAGATAAACCCTATAAGGGTGATTAGAGAGTCCGGAGAAATGCAATTGCCATCTTCCTAATCCAAACCTCCGTAATTAAGATATTATCATCTCACCCCATCTCAATAAACCGTGAGTTTATTTGTGGGTAACTGAAAAAATGATAGCAGGAATTAAATAATATAATCAGTGAGTTATTTCTTTAATGTGAGCCCTAGTCCCCTACAATCTTTATAATCACGGGTACTTATCTGGGTATTTCTGTAAATCTTATTTGATATTGCACTAATAATCAATTGCTTGCCAAGAAAGTCTGTAGCCACCCTAGTTTGAGTAAAACTTACGAATTTCTTGCAACAAAAGTATCGGTGTTTCTTTCTCTATAATCTGCAGCGGTTTTACCTTCAGTAATCTCCACGTCTTTTACATGATCGCGAATTGCATGATCGAATAAATTTCTCACGGTCGCTGGGTCAAATTTTTGCCTTGTTTTACGAATACGCTCTCCTTCATCGTTATATTTATTAATAGCCCGGTTACCATAAGTCTCATTTAAAGCTTTTTTAAACAAATCACTGATTTCTTTTACAAGCGCCTTGATCGTTTTTTCATCGTCATTTATTATTTCGAACGTTCTTAAAATGGGTTTTCCGCTTTTCTCTTTAAATTCAATAAAGTCATTTTCTGATTTGCTGCCTCGTTGCAAACAAAGCGTAAGCATCTTTTTTCCATCTATTATTGGTTGATGCTTAATGGCTACCTGGAAATTTTGCTTTGGGTTGGGCATATCTTCAATAAAATGATCTAATGTTTGTGGATGAGGGTCACGCGGGATGACTTTTGTGTCTGCTTCACGTAAAATGAGCTCACCATTGGTTACACCTTTCCAATACCATTCCGTATCGGGATATTCCGTACGCATTTTCTTAAAATTATTAATTAAAGATTCTAACGCTTCATGTGCACGTATTTGCGCGGCCGTCTCATCGGCCGTGTGCAGGTTCATGCTTGCCTGATAATGCATAGCTTCTTGGGGTTTTGTAAAATCCAAACCCACCACATCGAATGTTAGCATCAATCGCCAAATAGGGTTAGGATTTTTTATGCCGCCTTCTAAACGAAGATAGGCATTTTTAATAAAGGTGGACTGGTGCTTTTTGGCAGGAAAATCAACCGATATACCGTGGGGATTATCGGTTTCTGCTTTAAGTCTGTTAAAATAAGGTATTTCCAGATTTTTCTTTTCATCGATCTGCCAACCTTGCGTAAATTCAACATTTAAAGAAGATTTTCCTGTTTCTTTAACGGCATATTTTAGATTTTGCACTACTTCACCCAATGTTTCCCAGCGGTCATTAAAAATAAGATCATAAATATGCTCTTCTAGGTGGTCCAAACGGGCCTTGGCTTCTTGGGCTATAACCATAGCTCTTGGTTCATATTTGATGCCAAGCGGTATCACAATTTGCTGCGTATCTTTTGGAGAATCCCCCTGAAATAGAAAACTTGCCGCATAGAAATCGCCATAATTGATCAGCTCCATTTTATCAGGCTGGCGGTTAGGCATGAATGTATCGTTATTATCATCCGCTCTCTCTGATTCTCCTACCTTATGTAAACGCAACGGAATAATCGATGGGTGATTGAGTATATGGCTCTGAATCGCTTTCTTAAGCTCAATCGCCTCATCTAAATTTTCTGTATGGGAACTGACATAAAATTCCTGCGTATCGCCATGAGCACTGCGAAGTATAAATCGTATTGGAAAATTGTTAGTTTCTCCATGGTCACCTAAAACAAGGCTACATTGAAACTGGTTGCAAGGTGGGTTGTAGACCAAGGCTTGCGCAAGAAATGGTCGCACTGCTTCAATGAGCTGCTGCTCTCGTTCAACTAGCTTATCATTAGTCAGTAATTTTGGTTTGAATTGCCATAAAGATAAATCAAGGGTAGGAAATTCGGGTGATTTCGGTTTTGGGGTTTCGGTTTTTTGTACAACTTGTGCAACCAATGCCGGAGGTTCTGTAACAATGGGTGGCGAGGGTTGAACATCTGTGGGAGCTATTTCTACAGGAGTGGGCGGTGGCGTTATAATCTCTTCAGCAACAGGGAACATTTCTGTAGGTTCAATTTCTTCTTCAGGCACTTCTTTTTGCGCGGTTGGCTTTTTTAACGCAGGGGTTTTAACACCTGCTTTATTTAATAAATCAAAAGCAAGTTGCAGCCTATCTAAGGATGAGTCGTTTATAGGTTCATCACTCATAAAGCGGCACCTCCTGACTGGGATTGGTCAATAATAAGGGCTTCACGGGCACGCCAGTCAGCAGTTTCTTCTGGCATAGTACCCAACCTATCTTTATGATCGTCACGCAACTTGCGCACATCAGGATCGTTACCAAGCGTTGCTACAATAAGGGTTGGTGATTTAAATAAATAATTTTTGATTTCTTCATTACTGCCTGATTCATCCGCAAAGAAAGCCGAAATCACTTTTTGTGCCTGGGCTTGAAACCCTTCGGGATGAGGACGTAATTTATCTTCGGAACTCGGTATTTTGCAGGCATATTCTGCGCGGCGCAGAGTGCTTTCAGCGAATAATATATCCGCTAATGCTTTATGTCCGGGCAGTGTTATATCAAATAATTTGTTTAAGGGTTCAATTTCTTCTTTATTGAGATAATACATGCGAAGGGATAATTGTTTTTCTGCTTCTTGCGCATTTTTATCTTTAATACCCTGCCAATGTTTAAGCTCCGCTTTGCCGCTTCGGTTAATAATACGGCCATAGACGGTACCTTCTATATTATCGATAACATAGCGAGTATTTGGGGGTTTTTCTTTTTTAATAAGATCATCTTTTTTAAGCGCCTTCTCTTTTGCAAGAGTTGCAGCCGTTACTAAATACTCCACTTTCTCCAATTCATCTGGCCAGAGAAAGACCTTGGTTTTTAAAGCTTCAAGTTTTTGCATTTGCAATTCTACCTCGGCAAGCTTTTCATCCGATATGTTTTTCTTTTTATTGAGATAATCAATACTATTATATATAGCAGCCGCAAATATTTGATCAGCACGTGGCGTGCTATAATTATATTTGCCGTCATTGGCTTCATCGACATGCAAATTCTTAAGTAATGCTAGCGGTAAAGTGCCTTCCGCATAAGATCGCAAAATATTGGTTTCATTGGGCACTTGCAGCGGATTTTTTGGAACTTCATTATTAAGCAGCTCTTCTTCATGAGGCAATATTATGGGGGGGCGCGGCGAATTTATAAACCCGAGCATCATTTCTTGTGTAATATAGTTTAAATATTCTTTATTTTCCGTAGTAGATTGTGCACTCTTAGTAATTGCACTTCTATATAAAGGCGGCTGCTGTGCAGGGTTTCCTGGCATTTCTTTGCGCATAGCATTCTTTACTACTTTTGATTTTTGGCGCATTCCATCTAAACCGTAGGCGAAAATAGCCATCAATTGCCGCGCACAAAAACGAAATTGTGCATTAAATTCATCTGGTGTTACCCCCAATATTTCCACTGTTTTATTGAGTTCCTGAAAATAATCTTGCTGCGGCAGAGTTAATGTTTCTGTTTGAATGGCAAATGCCTTTGCTGAAGCCTCTTGCATTGGCAAAGTCGCACCACGTAAAATACTATTGGCTTCTTGTTTGAGATTATAATCATATTTATGGTTAGCAAGCGTAGTAAGTGGCAAGTATTGGCGGAGTTTTTCCGGCTCTTCATATGCTTTTAAATTTAGGTTTTTAGGATCCTGGACCCAACTACTTGGCAATTGCTTATAATTCTCTACAGTTTCTTGTTCTACTGCTTCCCATAACTCTTTTGCGTAAGGATATTTTGTATCATCAAACGCACATAATAATGCGTGATCACGCAATACATAGTCTATACGCGGATCTTCTAGCGCCGTAGGGCTCACGATAATAATATTTTGTCTTTGGTTTTTTGTAATCGTGGGCTCAGGATCAGCAGGATTTAAAATGAATTTTGTGCCTGAACGTTTAATAACCACGCGAGCTGGCTCGTCCATCTCATCATAAATATGTTTTAATGCAGCTATAGTATCTTGATGTTCAGGAAGTTCTACAATGTCTTTTTGCTGCTTTTGCGCTTGGGCAAACCATTCATCTGCATGTTGTTGGATTTTGCTAAAATATTCATCTGTATTTAAAAGACTGCCATTTTCAAGGCGCAAGGTAACACCATTTTCCTTCATTATTTTTTTGCGTTTCTCTATGGTATTTAAGAAACTGTCTTTATTTTGCAAAGCAATTTTATCGAAGCTAGCCAATAAATAAGCGAGGCTTAGAGAAGAATCTGGCGTTGTATTGATAAGCGATTTTGTGTCTTGTAATGTTAGATAATGATATTTACCGGTTTTTTCAGCTTGATTAACACAAGCTGACGTAAGCAATAACCCGGAATAGGGTTCAATGCTGGTAGTAGCAGCTATTTTTTGTGGAATTTCTGGTTCGTTGTTTTTTGCAAATGTATAATATTTAGGGGTGAATATATCCTGATTATTTGCTTTTTCTGCACTATAGGTTCGCGCTAAGGCGCCCATAAAATTAACATAAAAACTTTCCGCTATAGGTTGGTTTCTAAATTCCTCTTCACCTGCTATTCCCAAATAGGTATTATAGAGTGCGTTGTTGCACTTATCAGCAAGTCCCCGAGAACTGGGTCTTTTAACTCTATAAAGCAAACCAGGAAAAAACTCTCTTTCATGGTCTACTTCGACTTTTGCAATGGCTCGGTTATGATGAAATACTCCCCCGCAAGCCGTCGTAATAAGATCCATCCCCACGCATTTTTTATCAGCAAGATGTTCATTTCTTATAAGTATTATATCGTCATCCACCCCCTTACCTTGTATTAAATCGGTATTTAACCACCATTCTTTATTTTCATTATTTTTATCTTTCTTCTGGTTTAAAATAATTACAGGGAGGCGTTCTTTACTAATGGCTTGCAACAATGGATCAGGAACAAAATCGCGGGCGCTGCGTAAATTATACTCATAAATTTTTAAATCGTTGGGAGAGGTTTCCGGAGCAGGTCTATGTTTATAAATGAAATTAAACATCGCAATAGTAGCTATTGGATTGGCTTCCATCATATCTAATGTGTTCAAAAGATTTTCTACCGTTGCTTGGGTATTTTTATTAATAAAATCAGGAAGATTTTTACCTGTAATTTCAGCTCTTTTATCCTTTTGTATCGTTTCTTGTAAAAATTTCTGCGCATCAGTTGCCCAAATGCTCCTGGGTTCATCCTTTGCAACTTCGTCAGGCTTCTTTTGGTTTTTAATCAGTGTATTTTTAGCAAACTCAACCAGTTCAGGTGCCTGCTTACGCGCTTGTGCTATTTTCTTTAAGAGAATATTTCTGGCATCACTGGAATACATTTCATCGCGGCTTAAAGCAAATGGCGCAAATCGGATTGACTCAATGGCGGGCTGGTTACCCATAAAATGCCCAAAAGCAGATTTCACTCCTCCAACAATGTCTAAATATACATCGTTGCCGGCAAAAATACGCAAAGGTACGTCGCGTTTATCATCCGGGGAGATTATTTTTAATTCGTTATCTGGCATTATATATCTCGCTTTTAGCACTAATAGTTCTTAGCTAATTTAACAGATAACATACCCTAATTGTGTTAAGATTGTGTTAAGGCTGGGATATTTTATAGGTTGGGTGTTGTGGAGATTTTTAAAATATATGACTTAGAATCAGTTAGTTATATAAATTAGGTAACAGTCCCCACCCCACGTTAAGAATTATGGGTACATACCCGGGTACTTCTATAAACCTCATTTGGTATTAGTAATAACAATCAATTGCTTACCCAGAAAGTTCCGTTGTCACCCCCGCAATTTTTGCCACTTGATTAATCAAATAATATAGGACGTTTCCTTTGAAAGTGTAATAATTTGTTAACACTTACATGCTATTATTGGGGGTAATAAAGCGACTTTACCATAACAATAAAAGCAATATTCGCATGAGTACAGATGACAAAACGATTGAGGAATTAAAGAACGGTGTAATTCCGGATCATGTGAGCGAGGGCTTACCTTATAGTGCAACCCGAAAGGTTCATTTTGCATGACCACTACAATGGGACGTTCATTGTGCAGATAACTACTGGTGCTGGCTATATCAAACAATATCTTGCGTATATGAGTATTATCGTGATCCGGATGCACGAAAAAATGAATAACACAGAGCAAATCTTTATTACCACTGGTGGCATTGATAAGAGGTGTATGCCATAAGGTGCTGTGCGGGATACTTACATCATTAGCATCTGCTGTACGAAGTTTTACGGTACGCAAACCCACTTCTATTACTTCCCCGTAAGTATCATCAATCTGTATCCAGTCTCCTACACGGTAAGCCCGTTCAACAAGCAATATAAATCCTGCAAAAATGCAATTGATGTAATCCTTAAGCACAAAACCAATTGCAAGCGCTGTTGCCCCTAGCAGGATCAGTACATTCTCCCGTGTCGGTATAATAACAAAGGGAACAATGAGTATTGCAGCCCCAAGAATTATTATAAGACGCAGTATGGGAATCCATGGAAGTATATAAAAACGGTCATGAGGATAGAACTTTGCCGTAATACTGGGAATCAAGTGCCGGATCGATTCATAAATTCCTACTGCAGCCAATATAATCAATAAAATGTGAACATGTTCATTCCCATTCCATTCGCGCAGCATGTCCATCCAGTTGTCCGACATATTGACCATCCCTTACCTCTTATAATGTTATAGCGATAATGTGTAATTCTTAGAATAGCGTAGTAAAAAGGCAGTAGCCTAGGTACTGTCCAATTCTTATAATATCTTTATTTTCGTCATACATAAGGACAAGTATAGATTGTAATCAAAACGCTCGCGTGGTGTAGTGTATACTGCGCTAAAGAGATATGATAGTTAGGATATGATTTATTAGTATCACCACATCTCAACACCTCACGGGTATAAGTATGGGTACTTGAGAAAAACCAGCGATTGAATCCACTTTATAATCAGTTGCTTACCTTAATGACTGACGAGTCCCCCCGCCTCCAATAATTTATATCTCTTGGCTGCCTCTAACCTCATGATATTCGGTATTATGATCATTTAGAACGCTATTTTGATTCCGAGCTTAGCGTCATTTATAGTTTCATTGCTGCTGCGGGAATATTGGTAATCCACATAAGCACTGGTACTGTTAGTGAGTGCAAAATTAAATCCTATTCCTGCGGTAGCAAAGGTCTGATCGGCAGTATCAAGACTCAAATCAAAATTGTCACCGGTTGCGAAATCACCACTGAAGTTTCTCTTAGTAGTGGACAATTCACGATAAACTCCAAGGTTGAAGCTTGGACTAAATTTAATATCATAGCCGGGTATGTCGAGTCCTGGCCCATTATAAAAAGAGAATCCGGCAGAAGGCACAAGCGTGCCATAATCAAAACTATTTATACTGACTTGTGATGCTCCGCCGTCTGTTTCGCTAAATCCGCTGGTGAATACATGTATATACTCCATGCCCACTTTTGGCATTACATACCAACCGTCGCTCGTAATTTGTTTACGCGCGCCAAGTTGCAAGGTAGTGCCCGCTTCATAAGAATTAGAATTGGAATTAGCAACAGACACGGTACCGCTATTACTGACAATACGGTTATTGGCAGAGCGATCATAGCCAGTTATCACACCCAAAGTTGCGAATCCGCTCCAATCGCTGACAGGCTGAACATAAGTTCCATACACTGTTCCAAAAGCACCGTTGCCAAAGTCTTTTCCCGCGCCACCTTTAAGGTAAGTGCTGTTTTCTATATCCGCCAGAGCAAAACCTAATTTTACATTTTCCGATTTCGCAAATTCTCCACCACCCGCCGTGCCATATATGTTGTCATTAAAGCCGTTATACAATCCGTTATCATTCCGATTATACTGACGGTAAATACCTTTTGCCCACCAATGATCTTCCGTATCAAATGCATATTCGGAAGAAGTATCAAACATGGTGTTGGTAAATAAGAGTCCGTTTTCAAGTGCGGAAAGACTTGATGCGCTGAAATAGGAGGGACTGAGCAACGTTAAGGAAAGGCTACCCGCAGAAACTAATCCAGCGTTAGAATTATAGGTTAGATTTGCTGCAAGGCCGTTTAAATCAATATGATCAAATGTACCTGTGAGTGTTCCGCCTGCCATGAGATAGGTAATGTTGCTTCCGGTGAAACCAGCAAGCGGAATGATGTCCAGCGTTGCATTGGGATCAATAGTAATATTACCAGTAGCATTAAGCCTGTCAGCTGTAGTTCCTGCAACCTGTACCTGGAAAGTTGACCCACTACCGAATGTTGCATTGCCGACTACATTGACGGTTCCGATGGAATTACCAGGCGCAAGCATCCCGCCATTGCCAATAATAAGATTTCCATTAAGCGTGTTGTTGCCACCAAACTCTCCACCACTTCCCACTGTAACACTGGCAGCGTCAAAAACACCATTAACGTGAAGGCTGCCACCACTTAACGTAATTGCATCACCTGTAGAATCAATCGTACCATTGATAAGCGATCTACCAGTCAACCCAAATGTCGAAAACCCGTTCAGAGCATTACTACCTGATAAGGTGGTAGTCGTATCGTTCAGATTAAGCGTATTGCTTCCCGAACCAGGGTTAACATTACCGTTAATGGCCACGGTTCCTGCAAGATTTAAAGTATTTCCAAGATTGCTCAAGCTGATTGCCGTACCACCTGTACCGGTTACGGAAACTGCTGAAGAACTTCCATCGAGTGTTACAGAGGACCGCGTGCCAGCGTCTGTACTAATACCGATATTGCCAGTTACAATACCACCATTGGTTACATTGATTGCTGTACTGGAACCGGTGTCGTTTATGGCATAAATAGCGTTTCCGCTTGCTCCGGTTACTTGCCCGCTTGTGGTTATTGTAAGTGAGCCAGTGCTTCGGTTTATAGCATAAATACCATCAATAGCTCCAGTAATATTGCTACTGGTTCCTGCCGTAATATTTAAGTTGGCTCCATTAGAAGAGTTGCTGCCATAGACACCATAACCAGAAGTGCCGGTAATTGTACCATTAGCTGCGATTGTAAGTGTTCCAGTGCCATAATTTTTGGCAAATACGCCAACAGTATCTCCAGTAATATTACTGCTATTTCCTGTTGTGATATTTAGGTTAGTACCGTTAGAAGAATTTTTAGCATATACGCCACTTGCAGTCGTGCCTATAATATTCCCATCTGCGTTTATCGTAAGGTAACCCGTACCATTATTTTTGGCATAAACACCATTCGTGGTACCGGTAATATTACTGCTGGCTCCTGTTATAATACTGAGGTTGGTGCCATTGGAAGAATTGTTGGCATGGATACCATCGTAATTCGTACCGGTTACGGCACCATAGGCATCAACGTTCAAAGCACCAGTACTGAGATTGTGAGCATCTATACCGTATGTACCAGTAACATTGCTCGCAGCTCCAGTTATGATGGCTACGTTACCGCTGCTTGCAGCAGAATTGTAGGCTGCGATACCTGAACTTACACTGCTTGTTACTGTGCCATAAGCTGCGATAGTAACTGGGCCCGTGCCATAATTGAAAGCAGCAATACCTGCTTGATGACCGGTAATGGTGCTGCTTGATCCGGTTGTAATATTTAAACTAGTTCCGTGGGAAGAATTATTGGCATATATGCCATAATCGTTTGTTCCGGTTACGGCACCATATGCAAATATAGCAAGCGCGCCCGTGCCATTATTTCTTGCATATATACCAGTGGTACTGCCAGTAATATCGCTCAAGCTGCCAGAGGTAATGCGAATACCGGTGCTTGCACTGGTATTTTTTGCATAGATACCCGATCCACTATTGCCGGTTACTGCGCCCCGAGCGTATATATTCGTGTAACCGGTACCTTTGTTTTTAGCAAAGATACCATCGGTGCCGCCACTGATTGTAGTTGAGCTTGCGCTTCCTACATACAGACTTGTACCAGCACTGCTGTTATAGGCATAAATACCGTGACTGGAGGTGCCGGTTACAGAGCCACTTGCATATATATTTAAGATCCCAGAGCCATAATTTTTTGCCTGTATGCCATAAGTTCCACCGGTAATATTGCTCGATGGTCCTGTCGTAATATGTAGGTTTGTTCCATTAGAAGAATTTCTGGCATAAATACCCTCTTGAGAGGTGCCGGTAACGTCACCCAACGTATCTATGTTGAGGTAACTATTTCCGCCATTTATTGCTTTAATCCCAGAGGTGCTGCCGGTGATGTGACTTGCACTGCTGGTATAAATATTTACGTAAGTTCCACTAGTATTGTTATTGGCATTGATACCGACGCCATGTGAAGCGGTGACTGTGCCATAGGAATATATATTAATTCCCTCCGAGCCATTATTAAGCGCTTTAATACCATCAGCATAACCGTTTATGGTGCTTGCACTGCCCGTGATAATATTAATGCCGGTACCAGTAGTGGAATTTTTTGCATATATGCCATAATTATTTGTGCCGGTTACACTGCCACGGGCATTGATCTGAATTCCGGCAGTGCCATAATGTTTTACCTCTATACCGGAGTTATAACCCGTAACAGAACTTCCGTTCTCGGTATCTACTGTAATACGAGTGCCTGTACTGGCATTAATTGCATATATACCGTAAGCTGTGTTGCCAGTAACAATGCCACCGACATCGATTGAAATCGAACCAGTGCCAAGATTCTTAGCAAATATACCATCCGTACCGCCGATGATGACACTAGAACTTCCGGTACCTATATACACATTTGTACCGGCTCTGCTGTTATTAGCATAAATGCCTCGATTGGCTGTGCCCGTCACGGCGCCATAGGCCATGATATTTACAGAACCGGTGCCGTAATTCTTTGCCATGATGCCATTGGTTGCGCCAAGAGCAGTGCTGGCGGTACCGGCTATAATATTAAGATTTGTAGCAGTTGCGCCATTATAGCCATAAATCGCGTTTCCATGAGTGCCAGTCGCATCACCATACACTCCTATAGTGGTCGCGCCTGTTCCTCTATTAAATGCGCTTACGCCAGCAGAATATCCCGAAATCTGGCTGTTTATTCCGGTGGTAATATTAAGATCGGTCCCGTTGGAAGCGTTGCCTGCTTGTATGCCGTTATATCCTGAGCCGGTGGCGGTTACTATTCCGTTGACAATAACGTTGGTTGCTCCCGTGCCGTATTGCTTCGCAAATATACCCCCATAACCGGTGATATTACTGCTTGCACCCGTAGTGATATTGAGATTCGCATTGGAGTAACTTTCAGTATAAATACTGTAACCGGTGGTACCGGTTACAGCGCCATTTGCAATAATAGTGGTCGCCCCCGTTCCATGATTGAGCGCTCTAATACCATTATAGTGGCCGGTAATAGTGCTTGCAGATCCGGTAGTAATATAAAGCTCTGTACCAGTGGCGGAATTTTTTGCATAAATAGCATTTTGATTAGTGCCGGTTACAGCGCCATATGCATATATACCAAGCGCACCGGTGCCGTTATTTTTTGCTGATATACCGGAAGTGCTTCCGGTAATATTGCTCGAGCTACCAGCGGTAATGCGAATACCCGCACCTGCACTTGTATTGGTTGCATAGACACCATTGCCTCCATTGCCAGTCACTACGCCCCCGGCATATATATTAGTGTAACCTGTGCCTTTATTCTTAGCAAAAATACCAGTAGTGCCGCCGGTAACAGTGCTTGAGCTGCCAGTGCCTATGTATAAATTAGTACCGGCACTGCTGTTATAAGCGTAAATACCGCGATTGGCAGTTCCGGTTACCGCACCTTGTGCAGATATATTGACTATACCACTGCCATAGTTTTTAGTTTCTATACCGTTAGTTGCGCCAGTAATATTGCTTGAAGCACCCGTTTGTATGATAAGGTTATTACCGTTGGAAGAATTATAGGCATATATACCGTCTTGAGTAGTTCCCGTAACGGCACCGAGAGCATTCACTCTGAGATAGCTGTTTCCACTATTGGTAGCCTTGATACCGTATGTATGACCAGTGATGGTACTTGCGCTGCCTGTATAAATATTGAGGTAACTTCCGTTAGAAGAATTATTGGCATTAATACCTATGCCATGTGAGCTGGTGGCTGTGCCATAGGAATATACACTAATGCTACCCGTGCCATTATTGACGGCTTTAATAGCATCACCATAAGCGCTTATGGTACTTGCACTGCCGGTGGTTATATAAATTCCTTCACCACGAGAAGAGTTTCTGGCATATATGCCGTAACCATTAGTGCCGGTTACATTGCCTCTGGCTGAGATGTTAACAGATCCTGTGCCACTGTTGTTTACATATATGCCGGAACTATAACCGGTAACATTACTGCCAACACCTGTATCTACCGTAATACCGCTAGCTAGAGTGTTGTTGGATGCAGTGATACCGTTCTGATTATTACCGGTAACAATGCCACCAGCATCAATTACAATTGAACCAGTACCAGAATTCTGTGCATATATACCGGTTTCACCACCGGTAATATTGCTGGCGCTACCAGTGGTTATGCGCATATTCCTACTGCCGGTGCCATTATATGCATAAATACCATATCTGCTCGTACCGGTAACAGTGCCATCAACGTTTATACCCATCAGTGAGGAACTATAATTCTTGGCTTTTATACCATACCTTCCACCTGTCACTGTGCTTGCGCTGCTGGTATAAATTTGAATACCAGATCCAGCAGAAGAATTTTTTGCATAGATACCGGATGACGAGCCCCCGCTTCCGGTTACTGCACCGTAAGCATATACACCGAGATAGCCTGTACCTAAATTCTTAGCGAATATACCAGCTGTATTGCCGGTAATAGTACTCGAGCTTCCTGTGGTTATATATAAATTGGTACCCGCACTGCTGTTATAGGCATAAATACCTTTTTGAGCGGTGCCAGTTACAGAACCGTTAGCCGTGATAGTTAAGGCACCGATGCCATAGTTTCTGGCTTCTATACCGTTGTGCGCGCCAAGAATAGTGCTGGCACTGCCGGTAGTTATATTAAGATTGGTGCCACTGGAAGAGTTATAAGCATAAATACCATCTGTATGGGTTCCAGTCACAGTACCGTTAGCGGTGATATGGAGAGCGCCGCTGCCAAAATTATAAGCTCTTATGCCACTATAATACCCTGTGATATTACTGCTGGCACCCGTTGTAATAGTAAGATTAGTTCCACTGGCAGAATTATTTGCGTCAATGCCATTCTGATAGATGCCGGTAACTGTGCCATTGGCCGTTATTGAAAGCGCGCCTGTACCCTGATTCCTTGCTAATATGCCGGAATTATAACCGGTAATGACACTGGAGCTACCCGTGGTTATATTCATATCGCCGGTGCTAACGCCCGTATTTAATACTGCTATGCCGTTACCGTTGCCCCCAATAACACCCACACTAGAAGTGCCGTTCCCGGTAACGCTCCCGCCTACATACACATTCGTGTACCCTGTGCCTAGATTCCTAACGAATATACCATCGGCTGCGCCAGTAATATTGCTTGTACTACCAGTTCCTATATATACGTTTGTACCGGATCTGCTGTTATAGGCGTAAATACCTTCGTTAGCAGTGCCGGTTACAGCACCGTTTGCATAGATAGTGATTGCTCCACTTCCATAATTTCTGGCACCTATGCCATAACCTCCACCAAGAATTGCGCTAGTACTTCCGGTAGTAATGTTAAGGTTGGTACCATTGGAAGAATTATAGGCGTAAATGCCATAATTCGCAGTACCGGTAACGCTGCCATTGGCCGTAATCGTAAGCGCGCCAGTTCCAAAATTTTTTGCTTCTATACCCGTAGTGCTACCGGTAATATTGCTCGCACTGCCTGTGGTGATGTTTATGCCCGTAGCGAAAGTACTTGCGCTGGTATTTTTTGCGTAGATACCAAATCCATTATTTCCAGCTACTGTGCCTTGAGCGTAGACATTAGTGTAACCCGTTCCCGAATTCCTAGCATATATACCGACGGTTCCGCCTGTAACGGTACTAGAACTTCCGGTCCCCACATACAGGTTCGTGCCATTACTGCTGTTGTAGGCATTAATACCTTTTTGTGTGGTTCCGGTTACAACACCGCCAGCATAGATAGATAGAATTCCAGTGCCAGAATTTCGAGCATTTATACCATTGGTGGCGGCCGTTATATTACTACTTGAGCCGGTTGTTATGGTAAGGTTAGTGCCGCTAGCATAGTTTTGGGCATCAATACCATTGCCCGAACTACCCGTGATGCCAACCGTACCGTTAGCAGTAATAGAAAGATATCCGCTACCATGATTAAAGGCTTCTATAGCGTAATTATACCCTGTGATATTACTGCTCGAACCTGTTGTAATTTTAAGGTTGGTACCATTGGAAGAGTTTCTTCCATATATTCCATAACCAGTAGTACCAGTAACATTGCCATTAGCTGTTATGGAAAGTGCACCTGTGCCAAGATTGTTCTCATAAATACCGCTTGTACTTCCGGTGACTTGGCCTCCAGCGCCAGTCGTTATGCTGATGCCAGTACCAGCGCTGGTATTTTTTGCATTAATACCAAACCCGGCATTACCGGTAACATTCCCCTTCGCATAGACAGCGGTGTAACCTGCACCTAAATTCTTAGCGTATATACCGATAGTGCTGCCAGTAACATTACTCGAACTTCCTGTTCCTACATATAAGTTTGTGCCAGCACTACTGTTATAGGCATTAATGGCCTTGCCATTAGTGGCGGTGACTGCACCACCGGTGTTGATGGAAAGATAGCCCGAACCGTAATTCGTGGCCTCAATTCCGGTAAAATGCCCGGTGATGTCGCTGGCAGCACCAGCGTTAACAATAAGATTGGTTCCGTTTGAAGAATTATAGGCATTAATACCTATCGTTTGGTGGCCGGTCACCGTTCCATTAGCCGATATGTTCAGCGCGCCCGTACCATAATTGAAAGCAGAAATTCCTTGAAAATGGCCGTCAATATTACTACTGGCACCGGTGGTAATATTCAGATCAGTACCAGTGCTGCTATTCTCTGCCTGAATACCATTTAGGGTAGTGCCAGTTATATCGCCATTGGCAGTAATGGTGAGCGCTCCCGTACCAGAATTCTTGGCATAGACACCGGTTGTTTGCCCCGTAATGTTGCTGGCGGTACCGGTCGTAATATTCATGTACGTTCCGGCACTAGTGTTTATAGCGTCTATGCCAAAATTATTGTATCCCTTGACAACGCCATTTGCTGTTATCTGCGTACTGCCGGATCCTTTATTCAAAGCATAAATGCCCATATTACTGCCATAAACATGGCTATCAACACCAGTGGTAATGGTAATGTCAGTTCCCAAATGGCTGTTATAAGCCCAGATTGCAGCTTTACTGCCACCTGTTGCACCCACATATCCATCCGTATTTATATTCACATATCCGGAGCTTTTATTTTTTGCGCGTATTCCATAAATACCGCCGGTGACACTGCTGTATTTGCCACCACCAACATAAATATTTGTGCCGACTTTATTATAAGTATTTATACCCGCCCTGCTCGTTCCGCTTACCGTGCCATCCGCTGTGATCGATAACTGGCCCAAACTATCATTAATGGCATAAATACCGTCCTTACTACCGTGTACAGTGCTGCCTTGAGTGGTATTGATGGTGATATACCCTGTCCCACTTGGTACAGTGCCGGCAGTCTTATTACTCGCAAATATTCCGTAGCTATTGCTGGTTGCTGTTCCCGCTACATAACCACCGGCATTGATGATAATGGTTCCATTATGAGGTGTTTCAGCAAGTATACCGGCGTTATAACCTGTAGTATTACTGCTCGATCCAGTGGTAATATTTACTGAAGTTCCGATTGCCTTTATACCATCGCCATACCGAGTGCTACTACTGCCGTATGTGGCTGTGGTCGTACCATTGGCGTTTATGGTGATGGCACCGGAAGTTTTTGCATAAATACCTGCGTAATATCCACTAACCGTGGAACCTGCATCTGTGTTTATGTTAATATTGGTAGTGCTCGGGGGGGAACCACGGATAATACCACCTAAAGTACTCCCAACGGCAGTTATGCCATACTGGTTTGTACCTGTTACGTTCCCGTGAGCATTGATGGTAATGGCGTAAGTGCCACTCCCTACATTGCTGTTGGAAGCGTGCGCATATATACCGCTATTACTACCCGTTACTGAAGTGCTGGTTGCGGTAGTAATATAGGTGTTGGTTCCACTATTGTTTGCGGTTATACCATAACCATTAGTACCCGTTACATTCCCAGCCGTATTTATGTTAAGTGTACCATACCCGCTATTAGTCGCTCTAATACCAGTGGTGCCCATGACTTGAGCACCCGTACCGGTGGCAATGCTAAGATTAGTGCCAATGCCGCCGTTATAACTAGCGATTCCAGCACCATTCGTACCTGTAACATTGCCGTTAGAGGTTATGGAAGTTGTGCCCGAACCTATATTTCTTGTATAAATTCCGCCTTGTCCACCCGAAATATTGCTATTGGCATTCACGGTGATGGAGCCGGGGGTGCCCCCATTGATGACGTTGTCCCCAGAGGATTTCATGTAAAGCCCGGCGGCACTATCTGTCGTTGAAATGGTGGCAGCATTTGTGTCGGTAAAGCTTAAAGCACCATCACCGCTTATAGTAATCGCGTTGCCAGAAGTAGTGCTGACACCAAATCCCGCGGCAGTTGAGACGGAATTATTACTGCCATATATACCTTGCGTTGTAGTGTTACTGGCACTGTTACCACTGCAAAGATAGGTATACGAGCCTGTGGGCGCACAAGATGCATAGGCCTGACGCATATATCCCATAAAGGATGCGCCGAGCATCGCAGTGCTAACTAAAAGCCGTTTTTTAAACATTAAATATGATCATAATTTGTGCAGTATATATATTCGCAATTTATTGCGCTGCGCGCTACAACATAACTTATAGCATAATATTTAGCGAATTCATTGTGATAATATTGTATCATCCAAATCGCCATGCGTTATTAGTGCTCTTATGTCATCCGAAGCAAATCCGAGTGACATCGGGCACGCTACATTGGGCAAAACAGCGACGTCATAAATTTCAGCAATTGCTCCATCGATCCTAAACCATTCCACACAAGTTCCTGTCTCCAGATCAATCACTTGCACTCCGCACCACGGCTCAGAATCCGCTTCTTTTAATTTGGAATCCAGTGGCAATCCTTCAAATCTTTCGTAACGCGGCTTGGAAAGCCCCACAAAAGCATAGCGCCCGCTGAACGCCAATCCGCGTAAAAATCCTGGGCAAAAAGCTGTAACCTTGAAATCTTTTTTATCTCTGTCTACAAAACCGAGTTCGCCTGCTCCCGAATTAAGCACCCAGAGTTTATTGTTATACAGACGCGGCGAGTGAGGCATTGCAAGGCCTTCGCATACCATAGCATTCTTCTCCACGTCAATTACCACGCCGCCGTTAGAACGGCGATCGCGCCAACCATCAATGGTATTGGACTTACTTACCGCCGTTACATAACGCGGCTTACCTTCACTCATTGCCATACCATTTAGATGACAGCGATCTTCATTGATTATCTGTGAAATAAATGACGGTTTCCAAACTGGTGTGAAACTGTCCCGCGGTGACACAACAGAAAGACAATTATACCGTGTATTTACGAAAATTATTTCCCCGTTTTCGAGCAAACCCACATCATGAGCATCTAACACACCTGTCGTATGCGTGATACGCGGCACATAACAGGCATCATAAGTGTGATTGATAAACTGGTCTTCTTTGAGCACATTTTCAAAACGCTGGATCTGAAATAATGTAGCAAGAATTAGTGTATTATTTTCCACATGCAGACCCATAGCCTTCTGAAAAAAGCGCTCATTTATCATGAGCCCACCTTTAGGGTTACGACCAAGCAGATAAAACTTACCGGACTGGTATGAGGTTATCGCAACCGATACATTAAGCCGCGCAAGCAGCGGTACAAAACCGGCAGAAATGGAGTAGGTAACAGTACTGTTATTTGCATTATTATTTGTGGCAGTCTTTGCTCTTTCTTCGGAGGTTGGTTCTGCGGGTTCCTCTTTGGGTAATTCTAAAGTTTCATTGTCCATAAATCTATAATTACGAATTAATAATATAATTGTATAAAATACACTGACTCTTTTAAGCTTTTAACATATAGAGTGCTGATTTTATATCAAACTTATTAATCGTGAGGATAGAATTAGCTCATTCTTTTTAATTACATAATATCACCACATCTCACTAGCCCATGGGTATAAGCATGGGTATCTGAGAAAAGCCAACGATTGAATTCACCTTATAGTCAACCACTTACCTAAATGACTGACGAGTCCCCCGCCTCCAATATAATGATATATCAATAAGTTATTTTGTTATTGAAAAACAGGGATTAGGATTCTGTGTAACTGGGCCGATACTCCAATGTATGTAATAACGGCACATCTGCTAACTACATAAATTATGATGCGGAAGGCCGGGCGCGGGCAGTTTTCCAAATGTCAAACGTATCAAGAGATATACCGGCATTCAAACCTTTGGAATCAAATATGTAGACTAGTATACTGCCAGTGCTACTGCTGGCGTTTGCGTCAGCCGACATTACAGTTACTCCTGCTGTCGCACCCACTTTCCAATCCGGTCCGCCCTTCAGATTTGCTAAGGAGTCAGCAGTACGGAACACATAAATCTGACTGGCACTTTCGACCCCTATCTGCAAACCGGCTGAACCCGCACCAATACTATAGTAACCGGTAATTACCCCATTTTCTATGAGCGCACCTTTTCCCCCTGCGCCACCGATAATAAGATCCGCCTTAACCACACTCGGAAAAACGAGGACACCAGCAGCGTCTTTAGTCGTGTCCGTACAGGAAGCAGAAACTTGCTGGCATTGCCCCAACGTAGCCATAACAGACTTGTCGAGAACGGGGTCGTGTTTTACGACAGATGTATCTGCGGTGGAAACATTCATCAGTCCGAAGACAAAGAATGCAAATACAGACATGATAGTGTTTTTATGCCATTTGGCTTGTATCTGGCGCATGAGGATTCTCCTTATCTTAGTTGTAATGAAGCAGTCTGCATGATGTTTTACCGCGCATAAAATAACTATAAGGATTCCCCTTTTTTCTGCTAAAGCCTGAATAAAAATCGGATCATACTCTGCTAATGTGCTGGAGAATTTTCTTCAGTGTCCTTATCGCCGTAATGTTTATAGAGCGTCTTAATGACACTATTTACCCCTTTTATATTTTCATCATTGAAGATTTTGTTGATCTGATCTGCAGTGTGATTCAGCTTCTCCAACAGCTGTTCGGCTTTCTCGGTTATCTGGGGCAAGCGATCCATAACTTCGTTGAAATTGCTTTTCTCGGAACGGATTTCGGGTAGTTCCCCATTGGTCACTGTCAGCAAATCCGCTTTAGGAGTTCCACTCGTTAAGTCTATATATACATCACCGCTAATCCCAAGAAATTTGAGGCTGGCTGTACTGTCTGATTTAACAGGGGTGCTGGCAAGCACATGTATTGTAACGCGACTCAGTCGCGCATCTTCGGGATCGATTGTTATTGTTTTTACATTGCCTACATCAATGCCATGAAACTTTACTGTACTCCCCACTTTTAAACCACCCACCGATTCGCTAAAATGGATTATATAATCTGTTTTAGGTCCTTTGCCGGCAGAGGTGAGCCAGATAGTAAAGCCAAAACCTGCCAATACTATTACAATAATAAATAACCCGACCAGAAAATAATTTTTATCAGTTTCCATGAATTCCTCCTGAATAATCGTTCGCAGCAACTGATGCTCCTTTAGCACGGGGACTATGTAAAAATTTTCTGATCCATGGATTATTGTGTTTAAGCAGGTTTGGTAATGTATCCACGATGATTTTAGAATCCACCAGTACCGCGATGCGATCGCAGACTGTAAAAATAGTGTCAAGATCGTGTGTTGCCATCACCACCGTGATCCCCATGGCGCGATTAAGATTAAGAATCAATTCGTCAAATAAGCTTGCATTGATGGGATCAAGCGCTGAGGTTGGCTCATCCAGGAAAAGCATCACCGGATCCATGGCAAGCGCTCTGGCGAGCGCAGCACGTCTGGTCATGCCTCCCGAAAGTTCCGCTGGATATTTATTGCCAGATTCTGCAGGCATGCCAACAAGCGCTAATTTAAGTTGTGCCAGCACAGATTGCTGATCTTTGTTAAGCTTGGTATATTCACGCAGTGGGAGGGTTATATTTTCAGTAACCGTAAGAGAGGAAAATAAGGCCCCTTCCTGAAATAACACACCCAGTAAGGAAGCGGACTCCAATGAGGTGATCTGATTAATTGGCTTTCCCATGATAGTGATTTCACCTTTATCCGGCTTACGAAGCCCGGTCATTGTTTTCAGCAACACCGATTTTCCTGAGCCAGAGCCACCTACAATGCCAATAATTTCACCACGCCTGATATCGAAGCTCACAGCATCATGCACAACTTGCTTTCCAAAGCGATTTGTTACGTCATGTATCGATAAGATAATGTTCTGTTCTTTTTTTGATGCAGTATTCATAACTCCACCTTATCAAAATAGATGGAGAATAATCCGTCCAGCAGCAGTACCAAAAAGATCGATTTAACAACAGAAGCAGTAGTCTCTTTGCCAACGCTCTCCGAAGAACCAGAGACCCTCAACCCATGCATGCAACCCACTAAAGCAATAACAAAAGCGAACACTGGTGCCTTAATCATACCCACAAAGAAATCTTTCCATGTAGCCGCGTGTCGCGCCTGTTCAAGATATTGCGGCAAGGAAATATCAAGAAGCAATAAAGAGATGACTGCGCCACCGAACAAGCCAACTATGTCCGCTATAAAAGTGAGTAATGGGAGGACAATGATGAGTGCAATCAATCGTGGCAATACCAGCAACTCAAGCGGGTCAAAACCGATTGAGCGCAATGCATCTACTTCCTCGCGTATTTGCATAGTGCCAATTTCTGCTGTAAATGCGCTACCGGATCGCCCTGCAATCATTATGGCAGTCAGCAGCACCCCCATCTCGCGCAGCACGGAGATTACAATCAGATTGACGGTATATTTCTCTGCCCCAAGGGGCTTAAGCTGCACCTGTCCCTGATATGCAATTACGATACTGATTACGAAAGCGATCAGGCTAATAATCAGGATAGCGTTGATTCCTATGGCTTCTATATGATGCGTAATGGATACCAAGCGCAGCCGGCGCGGATGACGGAATATTTTTGCGAGTGCCACACATACTTTACCAAGAAATGTAATGAACTCAGTATTGTCATGCCAGGCATTTATGGTGGCTTTACCAAAATGGGTTATTGTTTTCCAGAAGGACGACAAGGGTTTGCATGGCGCAACTTTGTCTAGCTTGGTGTTCGTTATCAAATCCAGAATTGCTTTATGTTTCTGATTTACATGTTCGAGCTTTACATCCTGCTTTAATATGTTTTTTAGTAAAAGTGCACCGGCAGTATCCAGACGAGTAACTCCCTTGAGATCAATAATCACTGCGACTTCCGAGGTTGTAGTTATTTTCCTTAGTTCATTATCAGCCTGGGAAAAATGCTGGATGTCTAAGGGTCCCTTGATACAAACTCGGTTGTCGTTACGTGTAATATATAAGCCATTAGAACCCTGCATTGTTGTTCTACTGGCTTACTTGTTAACAACCTGGCGGTGGATTATCACCGACGAGTTAAAAGCCCAGATAAGGAGTATAATCCAGCCTACTCCCGTCCATCCCAGCAAAAAATTTAGGATCAGAATTGCCAGACGGTTAGGATGATTTCGCGAATAGGCAATAAATGAAGGCAAGAAAGTTAAAAGCAAAACAATGATACTGGCAAACAACATCACAAAAGGATCGACGGTGCTAACCCATATATAGCCTTGGTTATTCATCATAAAAAATCCTTCATAGTTTGAGTTTTTGATATTTCCAGATCCATATAAACAGTGAAATAAATTTGCCATGCGTTGAGGGTATACTGATCATAATTTTATAATGCTTGAGTAGAATATATTGGAAATATTATATAAATTATTGCGTTATCAATATTATGAAATACTTAAATTTTCTGCGCAGGCATTATATCATCAGCGCATCATTGGCATTGTTGATGATAGCAATTATTATTGCCCGCATCTATTTAGGTGTTTGGCTGCTGGATTATGTAAATAGCGTATTGAATGACATTCCGGGATACCAAGGCTCTGCCGAAACTATTGATATTGATCTGTATCGGGGCGCCTACAAGATTTATAATCTGAAAATATATAAAAAAACCGGCAACATTCCTACACCGTTTATTTCTATTGATAAGGCAAAATTATCCATTCAATGGGGTGCACTTTTTCACGGGCGGATTGTGTCGAGTGCAGATTTAATTAAACCGGTAATCAATTTTGCCATAAATAAAACCGGCACTGACAAGCAAACCGGAGTAGAAGCAGATTGGACAAAACCTATTAAAGATTTAGCGCCTTTTGATATAAACGTCGTAACGTTTACTGAAGGTAAACTGACTTATCAGGATTTTTCTGCTAACCCGAAGGTCAATATTTATATTCATAATATGTCAGGAGAGGTCCGTAATCTGCGTAATGTGGTCAATCAGACTCTATTGCTGCCTTCAACCATCCAAATAAAAGGTAATTCCATAGGAAAGGGAGCGCTCAACATTAATGGGAGAATGAATATTCTGAAAGAAATTCCAGATATGGATCTCAATATACAATTGGAAAATGTCGACCTCACAGCTCTGAATGACTACAGCAACGCCTATGCCGCAATTGATATCCGCAAGGGCTCTCTAAGTATGTACTCCAAATTTATAATCGAGAATAATAAGGTATCGGGATATATCAAACCTATTGCAACCAACGTTGCGCTCATAGATCTTCGTAAATCCGCTAATCCGGTCAAAGTGGTTTGGGAAACTTTTGTATCTCTTGTTGTAGAAGTATTTACCAATCACACACACGATCAGTTTGCTACCAAAATAGATCTGCAAGGCGATCTTGATAATATCAACACAAACACGTGGTCGGCTATAGTGGGTATTGTAGATAATGCTTTTGTGAGCGCCTTGAAGAAGGGATTCGATACCAATCAGAATCCCGACAATTAAAGTTGAATTCTCCGCTATAACCATTAGTCACTACAATTGATAATTGACGAAAATTTTATTTCCCGCCCATAGTGTCTTTAAGCTGTTTCGCATGAGTCAAATGATCCTGGAGAGTTGGCAAAGTTTTCTTAGCAAAAGTATTGAGTGCAGGAGCGTCATTCTGTTTTGCATAACCGCGGAATAAATGCACTGCTTTCTCATGTGCCTTAATCTGTAAAGAAACATATTTCTTATCAAAATCAACGCCGGTAAGAGAGTTTAGTTTAGCGATCAGTTTCTGATGTTTACTATCGAGATCCTCACTGATTTGAAGATTAGTATTAGAACTTGCAACTGCATTTTTTAACTGATCGTCGGCAGCGGTGTGATCGTCAATCATACGCTGAGCAAAGTCTTTTACATCATCATTCTGTGATTTTTGTACTGCAAGTTTGCTGGATTGAATCTCAAATTGTCCGGCAATAGAAGCCTTTGTTACAAAATCCTGAGCAGAAGTACTAAAAATTCCCGCCTGTGCTGCTGTTGCAAAGCTTATTATACCAATAGTGCCAAGCATTAGCAAAATATTGCCTTTTTTCATAATTCAATCCTTTCATAATATTGTTTCCGTCCCGCGAAGATTTATCTCTACAAAAATAAAATTGCATTGCTGGGGTAAGAATAAAAAATAAAAATACCATTAAACACAAAAAATAACCCACATGGATTTTTTATTCAAAAAACCACATTCATTAATTGTTATTAATTTCTTTAAGGAGAATTTTATGGCAAAACAATCAGGGGCACAGAAAAAAACCATTGATCGTGTTATGCATGAATATAAATATGGTGAGCTTAAAAGTGGCACTGGCAATAAAGTTAAAAGCAGAAATCAAGCGATTGCTATAGGGCTTAAAGAGGCTGGCGCATCCAAATATGAAAGTAAGGCTGAGAACAAACGCAATCTTGCCCATACCAAGCGAAAAGAAAAAAGAGGCGGGACTGCAAAACAGGAAAAAGAAGGCAGAAAATAATTTATTTTCTGAATTTGTAATACCACTATCCGTAGCACAAGCGTGCGAAACCCAAAATAGTGCGTGCCAGACTTGTACTTTACCTACGAATAATTTTGCTCACTTGTGAATATTACCGGCATTAAAGTTGGCTATGACACCGTTCAGATCCTCCGGCTTTATACAGCCTCACCACATCTCACCGTCCACGAGTATAAGTATGGGTACTTGGGAAAAAACGAGTGACTGAATTTATATAATAATCAGCTAGTTATATAAATCGGTAACAGCCCTCGTCTCCATTTCATCACTTAACCCATTGATATTTCATTACAGACAATCATTCTTGTCACAAAAACTTCACATTTCTTTCGAATCTGGCGTGCTATAATACACGGGTTATTTTGCTTTTTGCTATGCCCCTCATTTTGAGCGGCCAAACTGAATATTTGTACTTGAATAAGTATGGAATCAGCGTGTCACCAATCTTAGTGTGCATGGCGGGCAGGATATTATTGTTGAAAAAATCATTAAATCAAAAAAAATTAAAAAACAAAAAAAATCAAAACAATGAAAACAACAAAACAATTTTGCCTAACTCTTGTAATAATAGGAGTGGCAATGACGTGCTTATCATGCCACGATTTTACGGTGATCCCCATATCGCCGGATAAATTTATGGCACAAATTCCGGACCAATGGGCGGGAATCAACGCTGACTACATCCAGGTTCTGGGTGATAGCGCAGCGAATGCTGCCTATGACCAGGCATTGGGTGAATCAACCACAATTGCACCATTACAACATGGCGATGTGGTAACGATTTACCCAAAGTCTAATTGGAAGACAAAAGCAGGCGGTGGCCCAGTTTCTGTTTGGACAATGGTAGATTCCAACACAATCAGAAACTGTGTAAACGGGTTGACTGAACCGCTCGTCAAATTGGTGGCAGATTCTGGATTGAACACAGTCCATCTGGACTGGAGAAAAGCTTACACGGCATATCCGCCGGGAACTTTTCCCAAAGGTGTCCAATTGAAATGCGTAACTTCGCTTTCAGAGCTCCGGCAAATGAGCACAGTGCTGGTTTTCTACCGAAGACTTAATGGCATAAGCACAGTCTACACAGACGGTGCGATTTTCGCCAAAACCTCAGTTACGGTGACAGGTAACTACGTAATAATCGGGACTAATACGTACGAAATAACCTCCACAGGGTTACGCCGTACCCTGACGATTACTTTTCCTGATGTCGCCTACCCTGCAACCGAAACCTACACGTGGAAAACAGGCGTGGGCCTCTTGCTGGATGATGTGCAGTTACCACCGCAATCCAATGGTGGTGAGATGCAATTGATCCTATTCACTGCTGTGAAGCAATGATGAGGAAAAAAACCAAGTACAAATTAGTCAAAAAGGCGATGATCGAAAGATTGTCGCCTTTTTGCTTTTTGGGAAGGTTTGTGTATACTGCATTCCATATGACAGATAATCAGAGCCAAAAAGATATTTATAAAAAAGGCAAAGCTCCCCAATCTGCTTCCGGCCGCCTGCCCTATGCAACTTTAAAAAACCCTACTATCGAAGCGATTTTGGGCAATCATTTTCGCTTCGCCAATAAAGCGCAAGCGTTAGATCGCCTGAGCAACATTCGCACCAGTTTTCAAACATTGAAATCTCCTCCTGAATCTACTCCCACTCCCGAAGAGCTCACTCTCTGGATTCGCGGATATGGCATGACGTCTGAGGCGCGTATTGCTGGCTATCTTGGCAATTTCGCCAAATTGCGTGTGGCACAGGCTGCGCTCAATAAATGGACTATTACGGCAACACTTTTGAATCTCGATAAGAAACACCATCCCGAGCGGCGCCAGATTCCTCAAAAATTCCCTAATTGGGGGCAGCCGATATTGCGTGATATTAAAAAGAATCGCCTTCATAAAAATGTGGAATCCGCGCAGCAGGAACTCGCACGCCTGCATGAAGCATTTCCTGAGGTCACTATTCCACTGACCAACAAACTCTATATTATGATTTACCGCAAACCCGCTCCCGGCGAATCACCGGTAGAAAAATGGGTGCTGGAGATTACCGCGCAGCCCGAAGGATTCGTGATTACGGCTAAACTCAATACCCATAAACCGCCTGCACAAAAAACAGAGAATCCTGTTGAGGCGCCGCAGCCGCAAGGTAAATTCACGTCACAGGTTTTACTTGCTCAGAGCAAACGCAAACCGCGTATTAAACCTAAAAAACCTCATTAAGTTTGTTATCTTCACACTAAATTAACCAAATCATGCTAATTTAGAGATTAAGAAAGCGAGTATGCATGAAAAAGAGCCTATATTTAATAGCACTCGGATTGCTTCCCGGTAAAGTCTTTAGTCAGGCTAATCCAACGGATTTGAAGGCATCACAATCAGTATCTACAGCCACGACGATTTCCGCCGATTCCACAAAGAAAAAGAACGCACAAGGCGTGCTTAATGTGGAGTTTGATATCTGCGAAGGCAGTATCAACAAGATAAGCTATATGTTGTGCAAGAAGGCAAGCGATGCTTATATAGCAGATGAAAAGCAGGATATAGAGCCTGTGCATGTATTTTTACAAAACGAGGGTAATAGTTACACTGAATATGTGGTGGAAGGTGCAAGCATAAGCAATGGCTTCGGCCAGCATGGCGGCGGCTTGTCAAATTCTATCAGTTCTAATGTAACCATAGAGCAAATCCACGAACGTATTTTCAAATACTCGCAGGGGAAAACTGTTTATGCGCAAGGCAACAATGCCAAAGGCGAAAATATCGATGTATTTTACCATCCGGGCGCCCAAGCAGATTCAGCAATTGAAGGATTTGTAAAAACCTCAATTGCGCGCGGTGTGGTGGGCAATGTGAAAGAAGCACAATCGGTGCGCATAAAACTACTGGGCGACTCCACCATCGCGGATGTAGCGCGCGATGCATTACAGCTTTACGCTGCCACAAACAATAACGACGATAAGTGGTTTGCCATGCTGAAGGAGCAAAATATCTTTTCAGCAAGCACTGCATTGCGCAGGAAACAAATGATTACTTTGTTTGCCGCAAATCCAGGCGTTGGTGAGAAGATGAGAGAGGCAATGGAAAGCTATTTAAAAGGCGCTCCCAGGCCCAATACGCTCGCAGAAGAATTCCTTGCCGATATCAAAAGTGCAATAGTGGCAATCCAAAACAATAAGCAGCGTTAGTGTTTATATGAGTGACCAGTGTTAAACTCTAGTCGAAACTTACTGAAGTCATATACATGAGTATTGCGATTTTCTTTCATCCCGATTGCCTGCAACATGATACCGGATTGGGGCATCCTGAGAGTGCGGCGCGTCTGTCTGTTATACTGGATGGATTAAAAAACTGCGGCTTTTCGCAAGAGCTTGATTTTATTCCTGCAACGCTTGGCACAAGAACTCAAGTATTATTGGCACATACGCCAGAGCATTATGATCACATCGCACAATCCATCCCTGCCGAAGGAGATTATACATATCTTGATCCAGACACCATAATGTCGCATGGAAGTTTTCAAGCAGCGCTTCGCGCAGTGGGAGCTTCCTGCGAAGCAATTGATAAAGTAGTGACGGGTAAATATGACAGCGCTTTCTGCGCTATACGCCCGCCAGGACATCATGCCACCTCCAACCGTGCTATGGGGTTTTGCCTGTTTAACAACGTAGCTATTGCCGCTCGTCATGCCATACAAATGCACAAATTAGAGCGAGTGGCGATCGTGGATCTTGATGTACATCATGGCATTGGCACAGAGGAAATATTTAAACGCGATGCCAGAGTGCTTTATATTTCAACCCATGAGTGGCCACATTATCCAGGAACCGGAAGCGCTGCCGAAAAAGGCGTGGGAAATATAGTTAATATTCCTCTTTCGGCAGCAACTGATGGCACAGAATATCGCACTGTTTTTTCAGAGAACGTAATGTCTACACTGCGAAACTTCCAGCCACAACTTATCCTTGTCTCAGCAGGATTTGATGCGCATCGTGACGATCCTCTGGCGAGCATAAAGCTAGTCGAAGATGACTATCGCTGGATAGGAACCCAGCTACGTAGTGTCGCCAACGAATATTGTGGTGGCAAGACGATATCTTTTCTGGAAGGCGGTTATAATCTGCGGGCACTAGCAGCCAGCGCCGTAAGCTACGTTTCCGCTTTTGCCGAAACAGAACAAACATAGACGCTTCTCCCACATCACGCAGCTTTTTTTCCAACCGTGCATTCAAGAACTTTATGGATATCTTCCATCTGTGTATCCTTGCGCAAAATACAGCCAAACGATAATATACCACAGAGTTTGCCTGCACTATCTTTGACGAGCAAACGATTAACATGACTCTCATGCATGGCTGTCGCTGCCTGTTCTAAGGTATCTTCCTCATTACAGAAAACAATATTGCGGGTCATGTAATCTCCTACCCTTTCCTTATTTACATCCTTACCCTGTGCCACCGCGCGTAGCACAATGTCACGATCGGTAATAATACCTTCCGGTTTGTCTTTTCCCACGGGCAATATTCCACAATCAATGGAATCCATCTGCTGGGCTGCTTCTTTCAATGTGCTATCCGGAGAAATGGACATGGGGTTCGACTTCATGATGTCTTTGACTTTGGTTTGCATAAACTCCTCCTCACAAAATTGTATATTTAGGGCGATCCGCAAAATATAAAATGACATATTAATAAAAAAGACAAAATCGGAGGAAATAAATAAAAAACCCATTAAATAATAAGACATCAACATTGAATCTTTATTACGCAATACGGTTAATACAACTCAAATAGAGCGCATAATTATGAAAGATTCCAAATGCTCAAGAATGGTCGGAGCTTACACTCCATTCGGATCAGCGTATTGATTTTATTACTTACGGTAATGTGTATATCCGGCATGAGCCATAACCATATCTGTGGAAGCCAGAGAATTAGTTAATACACGTA
>Ga0206962_1014_pt1 | contig 69397 bp, 71 predicted proteins | sample Alteio_BWOrgHeat_27_FD_153241 | JGI IMG/M metagenome (GOLD analysis project Ga0206962, IMG submission 153241) | Enriched cells from forest soil in Barre Woods Harvard Forest LTER site, Petersham, Massachusetts, United States -... | ecosystem: Environmental > Terrestrial > Soil > Temperate forest >...
AGGTGAAGCAAAATGCCAATCGCGCGGCCAACCTTGTGCGCCAATTACTGGCATTCTCACGCAGGCAAACATTGCAACCTAAAATGCTCGATGTCACGGATGTGTTGTCTGAACTTTCCAATCTCGTGCGTCGTTTGATTGGTGAAAATATTGAACTTAAGATGACACATAGTCGCGATCTTGGCTGGGTAAAGGCCGATCAAGGACAATTAGAGCAAGTATTCATCAATCTTGCGGTAAATGCACGTGATGCCATGCATAACGGCGGCAGGCTTACCATCCAGACAAGCAACGTTACCATCGATAGCAAAAGAACCGCCATCAAAGATCTCATTCCTCCGGCAGAGGATGAGGCCATTGTAAAGGGTGACTATGTATTGGTAGAAGTTATCGATACGGGAACGGGAATAAAGCGTGATCTGTTACAAAAAATATTTGAACCATTCTTTTCCACCAAGGAAGTGGGCTCGGGCACAGGACTTGGCCTTTCCACCGTTTACGGAATTGTTAAACAAACCGGTGGCTATATTTATGTAAGCAGCACGGAAGGTGTGGGCACCACCTTCAGCATTTTCTTTAAACGCTATCAACCCGAGGCCGTAAAGGCAGTCGCCGAAATTCCTGAGCGCGCACAAAATGACGATCTCACTGGAAAAGGCACTATTCTTCTGGTCGAAGATGAAACTCCGGTTAGGGCTTTTGCCGCACGCGCACTACGCAATAAAGGTTACACAGTGCTTGAGGCTGATTGCGGTGAGATGGCCGTAGAAATGATGGATGAACAAGGTAAAGAAGTGGATGTGATTATCACCGATGTCATTATGCCGGGCATAAACGGCCCTGCGATGATTGAAATCGTGGCACCAAAATTTCCAAAAGCGAAAGTGATTTTTATCTCCGGTTACGCCGAGGATATATTTGTAAAAAGTTACGGCAGTGAACGTGAATTTAATTTTCTTCCTAAACCCTTTACCCTTAAGCAGCTTGCAAGCAAAGTGAAAGAAGTTCTTAATTCATGAGATACCAAACCCTGATAAAAATCCTTCCCGCTATATTGTTTATCACTTGTTCTTATTCCGCATTGGCAACGGATTTACAACCTGCCGGAGATAAACCTGTAATCATTGATGGAAAAAAATTCTTTCCACTCCAGAATGCACATAGGTTTCACGGAACTCCCAAACAGCCGGTGATTATAAAACCACGGCAGCCAAAACCTCATGTGATAGCAAGCCCTGGGACAAAATCCGCTATCATTAAACCGGACTCCCCTTCGGATACCATAGTTAAACCTGATAATGCCACCCAACAGAATAAACTACCTATGACTGCTCCACAGGGCTCCAACAGCACTAATCTACCGGACAAAACTTCGAAGGATATACTTTCAATATTTTCTCCCGAAGATAAGGGCACATCTAACTCATCTATACAAAAGTAAAAGCGCATGGATTATTATTCAGTTATTGGAATGGCGATACGTAAGCTGCCTGCCGAATTGGCGCATGATGCAGCTATACGCGCACTAAAACTTGGAATCATACCCTCATCGCATGCAGTAAATCATCCGATGCTTAAATCCAGGTGTTTTGATCTGGACTTCAACAATCCAGTAGGACTTGCAGCCGGGTTTGATAAAAACGCTGAGGTGGTAGATGGGCTTTTAGCACAAGGCTTTGGTTTTGTGGAAGCTGGCACAGTCACACCACTTCCTCAATCTGGTAATATGAAGCCACGACTTTTCAGACTCGCTGAAGACGAAGCAGTTATAAACCGCTTTGGTTTTAACAGTCACGGGATTCATGTGTTTGCGCAGAACATCAAAAAACATAAGAAGAACGGTATTATTGGTGCTAATATCGGCAAGAACAAAGATTCCCTAAATGCCGTATATGACTACTCCGTAGCGCTTGAAGCCGTATATGATTTGGTGGATTACGTCACTATCAATATTTCTTCACCCAACACGGTAGGTTTACGCGATTTACAGCAAAAAAACACCCTTTCAGCTTTAATGCTCGAGATAGAAAAAAAACGCATTGAGTTGGCCTTAATTACAAAAAAACGTAAACCTCTCCTCTATAAAATAGCACCTGATTTATCGCAGCAGGATATGGAAGATATTGTAGAGGTGGCGCTTGCTCACAAAATTGACGGATTGATAGTGACCAATACCACTATTTCGCGGCCGGAGCATTTACAGAGTAAAAATCGCAATGAGCGCGGCGGGCTAAGCGGTAAACCTTTATTCGCATTATCAACGCAAACGTTGCGCGATATCTACCGCCTCTCCCATGGAAAAATTCCGCTCATCGGTGTAGGTGGTATTTCTTCTGCCGAAGATGCTTATACTAAGATCAAGGCCGGAGCTTCGCTTGTGCAGCTCTACACCGCATTAGTATATCAGGGATTTGGGCTGGTGCGCGAAATAAATGAAGGGCTAATAAAACTTCTTGAGCGCGATGGCTTTCACAATATTAAAGAAGCGGTTGGGATAGAAAATAAGTAAATCTCTACTTTATCGCATATCCTGCCGCTGCCCAGCCAAGGATTCCAGCATCAAGGTTATATACTTCGAGAACATTATCCAAAGATTGTAAAATTTCACAGGCTTTATAGCTACGTGCACCGGAGCGGCACTGCATTACCAGCTTCTTTCCTTCATGAGGCGGAATTTTATCCTGCGAAAATCCACTAAGCGGAACAAATACAGAGCCGGGAATATGCCCAGCATCATATTCATTCTGCTCACGCACATCCACCAAAACAGCTTCCTCTTTGTCGAGCCATTGTTTTAAAGTTGTTACATCCAGACTTTTAATGGGCATATTTTTACTGCTGTTTTAATGTATCAAGAGAGGGCAAAGTACTATTACGTTTCTGCTCCTCCGCTTTTTTCTGAGCTGCCGTTATTTTGTCAATATCAGGAGCCGGTTCATCAAACATATCAAAAATTCCACGTAAGAACCCAGGAGTTAATACCGAAAGCGGGTTAGCGCTGATAGACGGATCATTACTATTACCTTTGACACTGTAATTAAGTGCGATGATTCCCTGCCCTTTGCCACCCATGAGTAAATTCCCGATAAGTGGTACATTTCCAAGTAATGAATTCATGGTATAAGAAGGCACCAATACACCGTTCAAATTGAGAGTGGAGCTATTAAGATCAACACTTCCGTCAGCTGTAATACCAAGCGCCGGGCCATGAGTTTTAGCATCTTTTAGTACTATCACTCCACGGCTATACACATAAGGCGCAGTGAGTTTGCTGAAGGTTATTCCGTTTCCGGCCAGAGTATCAACAACACCTGTGAGCGAAGCGATGGTAAATATCTTCGTAAATAAAGGTGCATTCTTTAAAGTATAATCATTCATAGTCATGACGCCCGCAATCTGGGTGTCTTTATATTCGCCTTCGAGTTTTAACTTACCGCCAAAGATATTATTTATAACTCCAAGCGTTCTGAGTAACTCCCCAGCATCATCCGTTGCAGCGTTAAGTTTTCCGGCAGCTATGGAATAGGTGAAATCTGCACCGGTAGATAATTTTGCATTCAAATTTACAGCGTTGCATATTTTATCACAGTCTGCCCGAGCAGTTACAGATTTTATCTCTCTTTTATCGCCCAACACTAATCGATCAGTTTTTATATCGACATTATACCCAGGCTCATCGCTGTTATTTACAGGTTTATTAAGATATGGAGACACGTCAAAAGAGTTTCCTTTTACGGCAAGGGCAAAACCATGAGCATTTCTGCGGTAATAAAGATAATTCAAATCGTTATTGCCGTAACGCAAATCGTCCATGTTAAGTGCAATAATATCACCATTGTTTTTTTGTAACTCTCCATTACCGGAAGCATGCGCACCCGCTCCATTTAGTACAAACGACTTCAGCATAATATTTCCGGAAGACATTGATTCCGTTTTCATATTTAGAGTTGCCTTATCACCGGATTTTTTGGCAAATCCGTATTCCGGCAAGGAAATGTCAGTATTAGTAAGATCGAGAGCCGCATCGACCACTTCACTGTCATCCTTATCGACAAACTTGGCATTCACCCCAATTACGCCCTTGGCAAAATCAAGCATCGGCATATTGAATTTATGCATCTGGTCAACCGGCATATCTGTTTTTACGGAGTAAGTAGTTTCACTGCCTTTGCCGAAACTGCTATAGAGATCAATATCCACTGGCAAGCCATTGACCTTAGAGCTTCCCAGAACCTTGATCCCTTTATTATTAAGGATAATATTCATATTGGCATTTTCTATGTCACGGTTGCCAAGAAAATTCCGTTGCGACACATTGGAAGTCTTTGCTGTCACTGCATAATTTATGTTTTCTTTATTTAATTTCGAGTTGGTATCATCACTTGAGAATGCGATAAAATTAAGCAGAGCATTACCAGTCACCTGACCAGTTACATCTTCGGTGATGTTGAGTTTCTTTGCTTTGTTAATATCCGGTAATGCGAGAAACATGGCAGTATCCCTTGCCGGGCCGTTCATATCTACATCCATAAACATTCGCACATCATCCGGCACCATATCCGGCATTTGCACCTCTGCCTTGGTTATATGCGTATCCGTCATATATTTCGCACTTGTGATTTTGGCATTCATGGATTCGCCGGTAAATTCTACAACGCCATCCACTTCGGTAACAGGCGGGTGATCTGGAAGATATTTTACCGTTGCATTCTTTACTCCGATGGTAGCAGCTATATCCTCATCAGGTGTATCTTTTAATTTGATATCACCAGGCTTAAAATGGGCAGTCACTTTAGCATCGGTGATAATTCCGTTACTGATATGGGTTGTTACCCACTCACGCGAATGCGGAGAAACTTTAATAGGCCAGTATTTTCCAACTTCTTCACTGGATATGTTCGAGGTCTCTGCAGAACCGTCGATAGAATACTCATCTCCTTCTTTGTGAATGATACCATTCATGGAAAGTTCTATAGGTTTTGCATTACCGTCTTTGATAGCAATCTTTCCCTGTTTTATAGTTAGAGTACTAAGTTTATCGGTAAGGCTTCCATCAAACTGTATATGCTGCAAATTAAGTGGTTCTTTAAATTGTTCAGGATATTCGACCACCCCTTCTCCTGCTTCTAAGGAAAAATCTATTTTTTCAACATTGGCATTCAAATCCGAGGTAATATTGGCAGATCCAGATAAAGGTAATTTAACCCCCATCATCCAGTCTTGTGCGGGAAATAACTCATGCAATACTGAAGTTGGTATATCCTTATATACAACTTTTGCGGTTACGGATTGGCTGGCCTTCACTAAATGCAGAGCTGCGTTTATCTGGCCGGTTTTATTGTTCGCAAGTATAGGTAAAATAATAACGCCAACCACCCCGTCAGATTTACGTACAATTTCTAACGAGGCATCGGAAGATTTCAAAAATACCCCGGAACGCTTATTCTTTACCGATAAGGTAGCGTGTTTTACGACAAACGATTTAAGGCGTGAAATAATGTTGCTGCTATCATCCGATGCAAGCATCGTCAAAGCAGCTGCAATAGAATTATTAGCTGCGGAGTCTGATTCATTGAGGCCAAAAGAGAAACTGCCATCATCATTTTGAATGAGCAAAATATCGGAATGATATATTTCCAGCGATTTTATATCAATTTCCCCAATAAGTAGCTTATGCAAATACATGCTGATACCAATTTCAGGGAAGTAGGCAATGATCTCACTTTTATCATTTATTATCTCTATATTTTTAATATTCACACCCACCGGGTGCTGCCAGCCTTCCCAGCTAACGACAGAATCCTCTATGTGTATTTTATAGGGACTTCCCGGTGGAACCAAGGCGGATTCAATATAAGGAGTTAAAACATTGATTGAGCGCGGCCCATCAGTAAGCCATACGAAGAAAGTGCCAACAAACACCAGAATAAAAAACGCAATAGCAGAGAATATATTAAGCAATACACCGTGTTTTTTCTTAATCTTTATTTTTTTTATTTTTGGAGGTTTTCCTGACTTAGGTTTCCTCTTGCCAAACGTTTCTGCCGGCTCTGCATAAGAAGGAACCGGAGATGTAATTCCAGGGATAAAATCAGCAGGAATTTCAGAATTTTTTTCGAAAGGAGTATAGTGCGCAGCTTCCTCTAGAATCTCACTTCTGATTTCAGTAAAACCTTCCTGGAAAACCTCAGACACCGTCTGCTGAAGAAGTTCTTTCTGCATCTCAGGCGAGGTAATTTCAGCCGGGGTTTGTTTTGTTTTCTTCGATTTACTTTTTAGCCAACCAAAAACCATAACCATCCATTTTTATTATTAAAGAAGTTACTATTCTTCTTTAATCCGGCACTGCACATTCACGATATAATCCCTGGCGCGTTCTTCGATATAATCATTGGCAAATAAAATGCCCGATCCACCCCATTCGGAAAATACGCCGTGATCTAATAGAAACTGCTTCAATGTTGCAAGCGTAATTACGACTCCAACTGGTTTTTCAGAGACTTTTTGATGCGTATCTTGGTAGGATGTGGTAATTACGGCCTTAGCGACCACCACACCTATGACATTTCCGCTGGTGTCAAACACCGGCCCACCCGAATTTCCGTGTTCTACCACATCGGTGATATAAAGCCATTTACTGTTATTTTCAGAGTTTTCAAGTTTTATATCCTCTATATGCGCTTCAGCGACTGCATATTCCCCCCGCGCGCCCGCTTCTCCCGGATACCCGATTACCAAAACTTTATCGCCAGATTTTAAATCTTCAATATCGAAGCGCAACGGAGCAAATTGTGGCGGCGGCATGTCGGTTTCTAGGAGCGCCAGATCGTGCTCTTTATCAAGCACCAGCACTTTAGCATCATGCTCAGGAACAGCGCCTTTTATGACAACACTCTGGCAGCCATCTACCACATGCGCATTGGTGATGATATACTGACGGTTTACAAAAAACCCCGTGCCGGATTGTACTTTGAATTCCTGATAAACGCGGCCTTGGGCAGAACAAAAATTTGGAACAATAAATAATAAAAAAATGATAACAACCCGCATCAATCCACCTCCTCATCGTCACCTGTTTTAGGTATTTTGGGGATTTCGGGGCCGATTTCGCCTGCGTCCATTGCCTGAATTTTGAGCAATATATCGCGCACCATTGGTGCAGCTGCAGCCGCACCGCCGCCGCCATGCTCCACGATAACCGCAGCGGAATATTTTGGCGCGTGCACCGGCGCAAATCCTATAAACCAGGCATGGTGCCTGTCTTCCCACGGTAATTTGCTTTGATCCATGCCGTGGCGAATCAGTTTTCTAACCTGTGAAGTGCCGGTCTTGCCCGCCATTAAAAACCGCTCATCCATAATACGCTTACTATACGCCGTGCCGCCCGGTGTGTTGGTCACCGCATTCATACCCTCCTGCACCGCCGCTATATAATCATCAGCAACACCAATGGGTTTTAAATCCACTGACTTGCCATCATCTACCAGCCGCGGCATCACTGCATAACCGCCATTGGCAATACGCGCTGTCATCACTGCAAGTTGCATGGGCGTCGTGATCACATAGCCCTGCCCAATACCTACGTTGATAGTGTCACCACCCTGCCAGCTTTGCCCATAGCGCGCCATTTTCCAGTCTTCATCCGGCATGATACCGGATTTTTCTCCTGGGAGCCCAAGACCACTTACTTTTCCAAGCCCGAGCTTTCGCCCCATCTCAGCCATATTATCTATGCCGAGCCTGTCTGCCATTGTGTAGAAAAAAACGTCGCACGATTGCTGAATAGCTTCACGCAAACCCACCGAGCCATGCCCACCTTGTTTCCAGCAGGTAAAATTATGATTTCCATATACAAAATTGCCATTACAAAAAACCCGCTGCTCAGCATTGATTACCTTGTTATGAAGTGCCGCAAGCGCCATGCAAGGTTTAAAGGTCGAACCTGGGGGGTATTGCCCGCTTATGGCTTTATTCATAAGAGGATTGCGCGGATTGGCTTGTAACTCTCCCCAGTATTTGGTCGTAATGCCCTTACTAAAACTATTGGGATCGTAAGCAGGTACAGAGGCAAGCGCTAGCACGTCACCATTATGCACATTCATAACCACCGCCGCAGCACTTTCGCCCGCCATGCGCTCACACGCATATTCCTGAAGTTTTGCATCAATGGTCAGATGTATATCCTTACCGGGTTTTCCTTCCTTGCGACTTAATTCGCGCACCGCAAGCCCATGTACATTCACTTCGGTCTGCTTGACTCCGGCAGTTCCGCGTAAATCCATCTCCAGCATTTTCTCAACGCCGCTTTTGCCGATTTTAAAATCCGGTAATCTTTCAAGCTCCTCATCATCAACCTGAGCCTCCTCGCCAACTGCAACCGTACCCACATAACCTATGAGGTGAGAGGCATTTTCGCTAAACGGGTAGTAACGCACCTGCCCTATATCGATATAGATACCAGGATAATGCATACGAAAATATTCAAACTGCGCGAGTTCATCCCGCGAAAGATGCTCTTTAATGAGAATAGGCGGAGAAAAACGCGAAGCCCTTGCCTCTTTGACAATGTCATTTATCTTTTCTTCGGTGATCGTCATGACACTCGCCAAAGCTTCGAGTGAACTGCGGGGATTTCTCAAAGTTTCCGTATCAAGAAAGAGCCGGAAATTTCTTTGGTTAGAAGCAAGCGCCACACCATTTCTATCTAACAAAAGACCGCGCACCGGGGCAATTAATTGTATCTTTATGCGGTTACCTTCGGCGAGGGTTTTATATTCTTCCGCGCGAACGAACTGCAGATAATAAAGACGTCCTACCACCACGCTCATAGCCGCAACGCTTGCACCACCAAAAATAAAGGCGCGTCGGGTTAAAAGCTTTTTTGAGTCTATTATATTATTCATGTTCTAGGATGATGAATACGCGTCAGAAGCAAATGAATGACAGGATAAGAAATTCCACTTAAGCACCATAACACGGTCAATTCTTTTAATGGTAATAATTTTCCTGAGTAAACACTAATAATTAGCCATTCCAGCAGAAAAATACCGCCGGAATAAATGATAAATCCAAGCCAGATGGCGGAAAAAGCCGCAGTGCGCAATGTACGGCGTTTTCTGCTCAGCCAGAATGCAAATACTATATAGATAAAGGATGAAAAGCCCAGCGGTGTCCCCACAAGAGTGTCATGCAAAACGCCAAGGCAAAAAAGAAAAAGATAAGGAAGCGTTCCGGGATAAAAAATGCACCAGTAATATATATTAATGAGAGTGAAGGTGGTAATAATAAGACCAATTCCAGGAATATGCATAGGTATTGCCTCCAGCAACACCATCAATGTTGTTAGGATTGCCGGAAGTAATGTTAATAATTTTTTAAATCCGTGGGGTAGCGTTTGCATCACTGATATTGAAATTTATTCGTTGATATTTATTTATTGATAATGGGCTTTGCATAAGCATATGCTATCGCTTATGATTATAAAACAAAATGTGGAGAAAATCAGTGGATAAAATTTACCCTGACGCAAAAGCAGCACTCGCTGGCTTATTATTTGATGGAATGACCATTATGGCTGGCGGTTTCGGCCTGTGTGGTATCCCCGAACATTGTATTCTCGCTATCCGTGATGCCGCAACTAAAGGAATCACCGTTATAAGCAATAATTGCGGTGTTGATGCATTTGGCCTCGGTATTTTGCTTGATACCAAACAAATCAAAAAAATGGTCTCGTCGTATGTCGGCGAAAATAAAACTTTTGAGAAGCAATTTCTCTCTGGTGAATTGGAGGTAGAATTTAATCCGCAAGGAACGCTCGCGGAGCGCATACGCGCGGGAGGCGCAGGAATTCCGGCATTTTATACCAAAACCGGCTACGGCACCGTGATTGCAGAAGGCAAAGAAACCCGCCAGTTTAACGGCGAGAATTATGTGATGGAAACTGGCCTCAAAGCCGATCTTTCTATTATCAAAGCATGGAAAGCCGATACTGCCGGCAACCTGATTTACCGTAAAACTGCGCGTAATTTTAATCCCATGATGGCAACTGCCGGTAAAGTAACAGTAGCAGAAGTGGAAGAAATCGTTCCGTGCGGAAAATTAGACGCGGATAATATTCATACACCAGGAATTTTTGTACAGCGCTTGTTTGTTGGCAAAGATTTTAAAAAGCGGATTGAAAACCGGACAGTAAGGGAAAAATAATATGGCATGGACACGTGATGAAATGTGTAAACGCGCCGCAAAAGAGCTTTACGACGGGGCGTATGTAAATCTTGGAATCGGCATGCCGACAGTTGTCGCCAATTTTGTGCCGGATGGCATGAATGTTATCCTGCAAAGTGAAAATGGAATGCTTGGTATGGGGCCGTTTCCACTTGATAGCGAAGTGGATGCCGATCTCATCAATGCCGGTAAGCAAACAATCAGCGAATTGCCGGATAGCAGTTATTTTGACAGCGCCACTTCGTTCGGTATGATTCGCGGTGGCCATATTGACCTGACCATTCTCGGTGCATTGCAGGTTGCAGAAAACGGCGACCTCGCTAATTGGATGGTACCCGGAAAAATGGTAAAAGGCATGGGCGGCGCTATGGATTTAGTCGCGGGCGTTAAAAAAATTGTAGTGCTGATGGAGCATAACGCCAAAGACGGTAGCGCAAAACTCGTCAAAAAATGCTCACTCCCACTTACCGGCGTTGGCGTGGTGGATATGATTATTACCGAACTAGGGGTATTTGTGATTGAAGAAGGCAAGCTCAAGCTTATCGAAAAAGCGGAAGGCATCACCACTGAGGAAATTAAAAAACGCACCGAAGCAGAATTTATTGCGGTGTGTTGAACTTATTCTTGAATGCCTTCATCAGCTGTTCATCCATCTCTTTCATAGTTGCCTTTATACCAAGCGCGGCAAAAGATGTCACTCCGTGTTCGGCAATACCACAAGGTACAATGCCATCATAATGGCTTAAGTCCGGATTTATATTAATAGAAATTCCATGAAACGTAACCCATTGCCGGATGCGTATACCAAGCGCTGCAATCTTGGCTTCTTTGTTCTTTTCTGCAACCCACACCCCTACTCTGCCTTCCCTCATTTCACCTTTAATACCAAAACTTCCTAAAGTATTAATAATGACTTCTTCTAAGTCTTTCACGAATTTACGCACATCAGGAGTGCGTTTTTTTAAATCCAGCATGATATAGGCTACGCGCTGCCCAGGTCCGTGATAAGTATATTGCCCACCGCGACCAGTTTTATAAACAGGAAAGCCGTTATTATTTAGCAAATCCGCATCTTTTGCGCTTGCGCCAGCGGTGTATATTGGCGGATGTTCCAGCAACCAGATAAGCTCATCTTCCGTACCCTGCCTTATGCCATGCACACGTGCTTCCATGAAGGAAACGGCGCCTTCGTAAGGTTCTGGCTTATTGCTGATTTTAAATTCCATAATTCTAATAAACCTATATACCAACCTTACCGCTTGATAAATGGTTTTCTATTTGCTAGAAAGCCCCCTCTTCTTCAGTGCGGTCGTGGCGGAATTGGTATACGCGCAACGTTGAGGTCGTTGTGGGGCAACCCATGGAAGTTCAAGTCTTCTCGACCGCACCACTAACTTCTCTTCAGTACGTTAAAAATCCTCTCATATTCTTCAATGGCAAAGCGGTCAGTCATACCGGCAACAAAATCTGCAACGGTTTCGGCGGTTTTCTTTGTGCCCGATTTATCCGTGAGTTTGCGCCATTCCGTTGGCAGACACTCAGGTTCTGCAAGGAAAAATCTGAATAATTCTTTCAACACCCGGCGCGCTTTACTAGTCATACGGTTGACGCGGTAATGGCGGTACATATTGACCATCAGAAATTCTTTGAGTACGCGAATCTGAGCATCAACATCTTTAGAAAAAGCCACCAAAGGTTTGCCGAGCGCGCGCACCTGCTCCGGCGAGGTAACTTTATACACTTTTATGCGTTTGCTGGTCTCATGAATTAAATCCGATGCCATCAGGTTAATCATACGGCGAATGGCTTCGTGAATCAGGCGGTGTTCCTCAAGATTAGGATAACGCTTGCGTACTTCAGCAAAAGCTCTGCCAGCTAATGGAACTTTACACAAATCTTCAATCGTAAATAACCCAGAACGAAGCCCGTCATCTATATCATGATTATTATATGCGATATCGTCAGCAAGGGAGGCTACTTGCGCCTCTGCACTCGCATAGGTGTGTATTTCCAGATTATGTTTCTTGAGGTATTCCGCCATTGCACGTGGTATTTTTTTTACTGGCCCATTATGTTTGACAATACCTTCCAGCGTTTCCCATGTCAGATTCAGCCCGTCAAACTCTGCGTAGCGATGCTCAAGTTTAGTTAAAAGCCGAAGTGTTTGTGCATTGTGATCAAACCCGCCAAAATCTTTCATAGTTTCTTTGAGTGCATCCTCCCCGGCATGGCCAAACGGCGTATGCCCCAAATCATGCGCAAGTGACAAAGCTTCTGCTAAATCTTCATTCAAACCCAGCGATCTGCTCATAGAACGTGCAAGCTGTGCTACCTCTAAGCTATGAGTGAGGCGGGTGCGGTAGTGATCGCCCTCGTGATTCACAAATACTTGCGTTTTATACTCTAAGCGCCGAAAGGCAGCAGAATGAATAATCCGGTCGCGATCACGCTGAAACACACTGCGCATAGGGTCTTCACGCTCTTTATGAAGTCTTCCACGGCTTTTTGCCGGGTCACAAGCATACGGCGCAAGATAGCTATCTACTTTTTTATCATTGATTTGCATGGATAATCCTGGTCATTAAGCTATATTTTCTGAATGTAACAAAAGCTTCACACTATTTACTATACGGATATGCTACTTTCGTAAATAGAAGTTAATTACGGCGAAATTGAGGATTATTTATGAGCACTAATAATGTCCCTGATACTTATAACGGTAAACCCACAAAATATGAACTTTTTGATGGGTTTCTTCAAAGCAACCTGCTCGTAAAAATTTTGTATTTTGTGATTTTTCCCCTCGTTCCTATCATAGTAGAGATTTCACAAGCGGCTTCAGCAAAAGAAAATGCCAAACTCGCCGCTGCCTCTATGAGCTATAATAATCAAGGCGGCGGAAATAATGGTTATGGTTATTCAGCCGGAGAATCACAGCAAAATTCACGTTTCCGCGACACAGTCACACAAGACAGAGGTGGACGGACACTCTAGTTGACGGCCACCTCTTTCGGCTTTTTTCCGAATCGCACTGTATAGTACAACAACCTGATTTAATTTCAATTTTCGGTCAACTCAAGTTACATTGAGCTAAATATTTAAGCGATAATGAATTAGTATTATGGCCTATTGATGGAGTTTTTAATTCGCTTATTTTTTTCTTCGTTATATTTACTTCCGAATTTTTTGTCTTCATCTTCAGATATTGAAGCCTCTATTGTTTCTGCGTAACGCTCAAGAAGAAATACCATTTCGTGTTTATCAAGAATACCGCTATCTGGAAGACATTTATTGATTAACTTTGCTAATTTGGATTCGAATTTTTCTATCTGACTATACATACATTGGAACTCTCTTCTCATTCATTTTAAATAATAGTGTTAGACGCTAATTTAACATAATAAATCAGTGATTTGTATTACATTTTGATGAAATTTAATATTTCCGCTATTTTTGTCAAACATAACAACCCCTTAAAACTAATTATAAATATATACCCTTTTTGTAAATTTGGCTCTATACTGCGCGGCTATTTAAAATGAGCCTAGGAAAGAAACGTAATGATCACTGATGATTTTATCCGCGTACGCGGCGCAAAAGAACATAATCTTAAATCCGTCGATGTCGATATTCCGCGCAACCAGCTTATTGTAATGACTGGGCTTTCCGGTTCAGGCAAATCTTCGCTTGCGTTCGACACTATCTATGCAGAAGGCCAGCGCCGTTATGTGGAAAGTCTTTCTTCCTATGCGCGCCAGTTCTTGAATATTCAGGATAAACCCGATGTGGAATCCATCACCGGCCTTTCCCCTGCTATCGCCATTGATCAGAAAACCACCTCACGCAACCCACGCTCAACGGTCGGAACTGTTACCGAAATTTACGATTACATGCGCCTGCTTTACGCCCGCATTGGCATTCCCTACTCTCCCGCCACTGGCTTGCCAATTGAAAGCCAGAGCGTTACCCAGATGGTAGATCGTATTCTGGCATTGCCCGAAGGTACAAAAATTTACCTGCTCGCACCTATCGTGCGCGGTCACAAAGGTGAACACCGCAAAGAAATTATGGCCTTGCAAAAACAAGGTTTCCAGCGCGTCAAAATTGATGGCAAAATTCATGAAATAAGCGACTTGCCTGATTTTGATAAAAACAAAAAACATAATATCGAAGTCGTAGTGGATCGCATCGTAGTTTCCAAAGACCTTGGCAACCGTTTACCTGACAGCATTGAAACCGCATTGCGTTTAAGCGATGGGTTGCTGCTTGTTGAAATTGTAGCGTTACCGGAAAAAGAGAAGGCGGGAAAAGGAGAAAAAGGGAAAAAGAACACAAAACTTCCAGATTCCAAAATTCCTGAATTCCCGAATTCGGGTAATATTATCACCCTCTCCTCTAAGTTCTCCTGCCCGGTTTCTGGTTTCACGCTTGACGAAATCGAACCACGCCTCTTTTCATTCAACAGCCCTTTTGGCGCCTGCAAAGTCTGCGATGGGCTTGGCACTGAAATGGTATTTGATCCTGAACTTATCATACCAAATTCCACCCTTTCTCTTTACGATAAAGCAGTGGCACCCTGGGCGAATTCGCCTTCTAAATATTTCATTCAGACATTTGAAGGTTTAGCACGCCATTATAAATTCAGCGTTCACACACCTTATAATGAATTACCCAAAGAGATTCAGAAAATCATTCTTTACGGATCGGGCGAAGAAGAAATTAAAATATCTTATAACGACGGCACACGCTCCTTTACCTCCAACAAACCCTTTGAAGGCGTAATTCCCAATCTGGTTCGCCGCTCGCGCGAAACCGAGAGCGAATATATGCGTGAGGAACTTACCAAATACCAAAACATCACCCATTGTAACGCCTGTGATGGCTATCGCTTAAATCCCGAAGCATTATGTGTACGGGTTGGAGGCTTGCATATCGGTGAAGTCTGCAAAATAACCATAGAAAAATCTGCGGAATGGTTTGAAGTTCTCGAGAAAAAACTCAGCAAAAAACATCAGCAGATTGCTGAAAAAGTATTGAAGGAAATTCGTGACCGCCTTGGCTTCTTAGTCAATGTGGGTCTTGATTATCTGACGCTCTCGCGTGAAGCAGGAACGCTCTCCGGCGGCGAAGCACAACGTATTCGCTTAGCATCGCAGATTGGTTCCGGCCTTTCCGGTGTATTATATGTACTTGATGAGCCTTCGATTGGGCTTCATCAATGCGACAATGAACGATTGCTTGCCACTCTCAAAAATTTAAAAGACCTCGGCAATACCGTGATTGTTGTAGAGCATGACGAAGACACTATGCGCCATTCCGATTACTTGATTGATATGGGCCCCGGCGCAGGTTTACATGGTGGAAAGATTGTTGCGCAAGGCACCGCAAAAGAAGTGATGGCAGTGAAAGAAAGTATTACCGGTCAATATCTTTCTGGCGCAAGAAGCATCCCGCTTCCGGCAAATCGCCGTCCGGTTTCGCGTAATAAAAAAATTACCATTACCGGCGCACGCGCAAACAACCTGCAAAATGTAACTGCTGATATTCCGTTGGGTGTTTTCTGCTGTATCACCGGTGTTTCTGGTGGCGGCAAATCTAGCCTTATCATCGAAACATTATACAAAGCCGTTATGCGCAAACTTCACGGCAGCAAAGACGCTGCTGGCGCACATGACAGCATTACCGGCATTGAATATATCGATAAAATCATTGAGATTGATCAGTCGCCGATTGGTCGCACACCACGCTCAAACCCTGCCACCTACACGGGCGCGTTCTCACCCATTCGTGATTGGTTTACCGCATTGCCAGAATCAGCAGCACGCGGCTATAAATCAGGGCGTTTCTCGTTCAACGTCAAAGGCGGACGCTGCGAAACCTGCCAAGGCGATGGCATGATTAAGATCGAAATGCATTTCCTGCCAGACGTCTATGTCAAATGCGACGAATGTCAGGGACGCCGCTATAACCGCGAAACTTTGGAAATTAAATACCGCGATAAATCTATTTCCGACGTTTTAAATATGACGGTGGATGAAGCAGTACCATTCTTCGCCTCAAACCCATCAGTGCTTGAAAAATGCGCGGCGCTCCATGAAGTAGGGCTTGGCTATATTACGCTTGGGCAATCCGCCACCACACTCTCCGGCGGTGAAGCACAGCGTATTAAACTTGCCAAAGAGCTTTCCAAACGCTCTACCGGCAGAACTTTGTATATTCTTGATGAGCCAACTACTGGTCTTCACAGCGAAGACATCCGCAAGCTACTTTTGGTACTCCATAAGCTTGTAGATGCTGGAAATACCATCGTGGTGATTGAACATAATCTTGACGTTATTAAAACCGCCGATTGGATTATTGATATTGGTCCTGCAGGTGGCAATAAGGGCGGAAAGATTGTCGCTTTTGGTACACCAGAGCAGATTGCTGCAAGCAAGGAAAGTGTCACCGGACGTTATATAAAGCCGCTGTTGAAGAAAATGGCTAACGCGAGTTAACCCCAATTCGGCGCTGATTTCTTATATTCAGCAAAACTCTGCTGAGCTTTATCACGCTCGGAAATCGTGGGGTTAGTGATTGGCCATTTGATGCCTATTTCCGGATCGTCATATTTTATGCCGCCTTCGCCAACTGCATTATAAACACTCGTTACCTTGTAAAGCATATCGGCAGGCTCATCCCCGAGCACACAAAATCCATGCGCAAATCCAGGTGGAATCCAGAATAGCTTGCCATTCTCACCGGTAAGCTCAATACCATAATATTTGCCAAATGTTTTGGACTGCGGGCGAATATCCACAGCGACATCCCACACTTTGCCTCTTATGACGCCAACCAGTTTTCCTTGTGGTGGCGCATACTGATAATGAATTCCGCGCAAAATCCCGGGCGCTGAACGCGAGTGATTATCCTGCAGGAAAATATGCGGCAAGCCTGCTTCGGCAAAACGCTTCACATGAAACCGCTCAACAAAAAAGCCGCGCGCATCACCATGTACGTCCAGCTCTATAATTTTTAACCCTTCAAGTTCGCAATCACTTATTTTCATTTTTTCTTTAACTCCATGCAGGCGGTGAGGCCTTCTTGCCAGCTCGGCATTGTAATATCAAACGTGGATTTAATCTTACTGCAATCCAGCCGTGAATTATGCGGACGTTTGGCAGGCAACGGATATTCAGTGGTTGGAATTGGCAGGATATGGCGGACTTTTACTGGCAAATCAAGATCTCTTGCATATTGCACGATTTCAATCGCAAATCCATACCAGCTGGTAACCCCTTTGTTACACATATTATAAATTCCTGAAGGAAATTTGGGAAGTTTAAGGGCGGCATCCACTATCATTAATATAGCTCTCGCAAGGTGTCGTGCATAGGTAGGTGCGCCAAACTGATCATTAATGATGCGCAATTCTTCACGCTCACTTGCGAGCCTTAAAATTGAATTTAGAAAATTTCGCCCTTCCGCGTCATATACCCAAGAGGTACGAAAAATAAGATATTTACCGCCCACCCGCGCAATCGCGTCTTCACCGGCAAGTTTAGAACGCCCATATGCATTCAGCGGCTCCGGAGAATCATCTTCTCTCCAAGGAATATCACCACTGCCGTTAAACACATAATCAGTGGAAAGATGTACGAACGGAATATGACGACGCGCGCAGTAAATCGCCATGGCCGCAGGAGACTGTGAATTAACAATAGTTGCAAGGCTTTCCTCAGACTCTGCATTATCCACGCTCGTATATGCCGCTGCATTGATGACTGCATAAGGATCATACTGCTCTAATATTTCCGTAAGTTTATGGGGATGCGACAAGTCTGCGATGCTGCGTTCCAAAAAAATTGCATTGGGGCGAAAATGCCGGATTGCCTGCGCGAGCTGGCCACGTGAGCCTATTACAAGGAGCGGCTTCATTTCTCTGCCTCTGCTACCAGTTCGCTCAAATAAGATCCGTAATGGCTTTTAGTATTTGCTGCCGCGAGTGTTTTGAGCTTTGCCAGATCAATAAATTTTTTGGCAAATGCTATTTCTTCCAAGCATGCCACTCGTTGCCCCTGACGTTGTTCGATTGTCTGCACAAATTGCGCTGCCGCAAGCAGTGAATCCGGTGTTCCCGTATCAAGCCATGCAGCGCCCCTGCCCATTAACTCTACATTAAGATTACCTTGTTTAAGATAAACATTATTTACATCGGTAATCTCAAGCTCGCCGCGCGCCGAAGGTTTCATGTTCTTTGCAATCTGTACCACCTGATTGTCATAAAAATAAAGCCCGGTGACGGCAAAATTAGATTTCGGATTTTTCGGTTTTTCTTCAATGGAAAGTGCTTTGCCGGATTTATCAAACTCAATCACGCCGTAACGCTCCGGGTCTTTTACGCGGTAACCAAATACGGTAGCGCCGCTTTTAAGCGCTGCCGCTTCTTCGAGCTGGGCGGTTAAAGATTGTCCAAAGAATAAATTATCACCAAGCACCAGACAGACAGGAGAGTTACCGATAAATTCCTCACCAATGAGGAATGCCTGCGCAATACCTTCCGGCTTTGGCTGCGCTTTATAGGAAAGTGTGATGCCCAGCGATTTTCCATCGCCAAGTAATTCCTCAATCATCGGCAAATCACGTGGGGTGCTGATAATAAGAATTTCCCGGATTCCTGCGAGCATTACCAGCGAAAGCGGGTAATAAATCATGGGCTTATCGTAAATCGGCAGCAATTGCTTGCTGATGGCATTTGTCATCGGTGAAAGCCTTGTGCCAGAGCCGCCCGCAAGAATAATTGCTTTCATGGAATTTCCTTAATTAAAGCAGTTTTAGCCGATAACTTCGCGTTTACCCACATGGTTGGCGGAACCGACGATGCCTTCAAGTTCCATTCGATCAATGAGGCGAGCAGCGCGGTTATAGCCAAGTTTTAAGGTGCGTTGCAAATAGCTGGTGGAGGCTTTGCGATCACGTAGCACAATAGCAACTGCCTGACGATACACATCACCGTCATCATCGTCTTCGTCACCGCCTTCTGCACCAAATTCAAATTCTTCAGGGTCACGGGTTACGTCTTCAACATAAGTCGGCGCGCCTTGCGCGCGTAAATGTGCAACAATATCTTCTACTTCTTTATCATTGATGAGAGGCCCGTGTACACGCGTAATGCGCCCGCCACCTGCCATGTATAACATATCACCCTGTCCGAGCAGTTGCTCAGCACCCTGCTCGCCTAAGATGGTACGGCTATCAATGCGCGACGTCACCTGAAAGCTGATGCGTGTGGGAAAGTTTGCTTTAATAACGCCGGTAATAACATCCACTGAGGGGCGTTGCGTTGCCATGATGATATGAATACCGGCCGCGCGTGCCATCTGCGCTAAGCGCTGGATGGAGGTTTCAATCTCCTTACCTGCAACAATCATCAAGTCTGCCATTTCATCGACTACCACCACAATAAATGGCAGAGGGTTCATATCGAGCGGCACTTCTTCAATAATGGGAGAGCCCGTGTCGGGGTTAAAACCAGTCTGCACGGTGCGTGTTAGTTTATCGCCTTTGGCTTTGGCCTCATTGATGCGTTTGTTGTAGCCTTCGATGTTGCGAACACCCAAGCTCGACATCAAGCGGTAACGGTTTTCCATTTCCTTCACCGTCCATTTAAGCGCAACCACGGCTTTGCCGGGTTCAGTTACCACAGGCGAAATCAGATGCGGAATATCGTCATACACCGAAAGCTCAAGCATTTTCGGATCAATCATAATGAATTTGCATTGCTCAGGCGTGAGCTTATAGACCAGTGACGCGATCATGGTGTTAATTGCCACCGATTTACCTGAACCCGTCGTACCGGCTACAAGTAAATGCGGCATGCGCGCAAGATCCACCACAATCGGCGTTCCGCTGATATCCTTACCGAGCGCAATTGGCAGATTCGCCTGCGTATTGACAAAGCTTTCATCCTCTAAAAGTTCGCGCAAATACACGGTTTCACGTGCCAAGTTCGGCAATTCGACACCGATTACATTGCGACCGGGAACCGTCGCAATACGGGTGGAAATCGCACTCATGGAACGGGCAATATCATCCGCCAACCCAATCACACGCGAAGATTTTGTGCCGGGAGATGGCTCAAGTTCATAGAGCGTTACCACAGGGCCAGGGCGCACTTTAGTGATCTCACCGTTGATGCCAAAATCATTGAGAACTGTCTCAAGCAAGCGTGCATTTTGCGATAATGCTGCTTCATTCATCTGTTGTTTTTTGCCTTTCTTGCTCGCTTCAGAAAGCAATGACAAGGATGGAATCTGGTATTTGCCTTTACGCGCAGGTAAATCAAAAGAAGACTGCGCCACCTTTTGCGATTTCTGCTTCGGCGCCGCCACAAGATATTTCTTGTTTTTCTTTTTTACTTCTATTGCGTCTTCATCTTCTTCATCAGCCACACGCTTGGAAAGACGCTTGCGCCATGATTTTGGCTTTGCTTCAAGTTCTTCTTCGTCCTCTTCATCCTCGTCTTTGGGTAGTCCGGGTATAACTAAACCAACTGCTTTACAGGCCAGCGCCACCGATTTCCAGCTAATACGCACCACTGCTTTCCATTCGCGAAGGCTAAGCCCAAGTGCGATGGGAACTGAGCCTGCGAGCAATATTAAAATAAATGGCAAATACGCTAAGGCTACAAAATGTTTTAAAAACACCCTTTTTACCTGCAAGCCGATTGCGCCGCCAAGACCACTCTCTATCGGCCAAAAAACGGGCGCTTCAATGGTCGCAAACAATGTTGCAAACAACACAAGGCTTAATATAAAAAGGGTAAGACGAATACCAAGAAGTGATGGCAGACGCTTGCTCGCAACAAGCCGCCAGCCCCAGGCCGCAGTCATCATGACTATGAGTATGGAAGCAAGCCCAAGCGTTTGCAGTAGAGGATTTGCAATATATGCACCTACCCTCCCCGCATAATTTAACACCGGATGATCAGCCGCCATATTGAATGACGGGTCAGAATCGTGAAACCCGATGAGTGCCACGGTTAAAAATAACGCGAAGACGATAAGAAATACGCCGATAATTTCCTTGATAAGGGAAACCGGCCAGGACTGAACATTGTTAAGGGGCATCACGTTGCGCATAGGGTATATATGCTATATCGGGATTATTTTGCAAGAACATAACTAATTTTTATGACCGAAACCATAGCAAAACTGCCATATTTGGATAATCGGGTTGTTTGGAAGGCCGAAAGCTAACTATTTGTTAACCTTTTTGGGGTATATTTTAGGGAATAAATTTTTAAGTAGTGATGTTATGGATAAAGCAATAATACCTCAATATGCCACTTTGAAAAAAATGCTAGAGTCACTGTACGCCTACAATTCGGCATTCAGCAAAAAATCTCTTAAAGAAATATTGGATGCATGCCTTGAAGATAAAGAAGCATTAAAGAAAATTGCTGCTTCAACTGAATCTTATTATGTCAACGAACCGTATCTAATGTTAATGTTGATAGAGTTCTACGAAAAAGAGCCAGAAAAATTTACTGCATTAGCACGTATATTTTACGGTGAAAAATATCTTTCTTTCCTTGACGTCAATGATACCAAATTGGTGCATGACGAAATCGGTCTTTATAGTTTGGGTACTGCGCGAAAAGCATCTGAAACAGAAAAAGAATATATAAAAATTGCTGAGCATCCAGAAAAGATAAAACCATTTTATGATAGTTTAAATAAATTCGAAGATGCATTTGATGCACCTATCGCGACCCATCCTATATTTAACGAAACCGGGCAATTATTTGTAAAACAGATACTATTTTTTGCTCAGCTTTCGTTAATAAATATAAACAAAAATGCAAAGACTGAGAAAGAATCCTATGCGCAGACATGCTATGTTGTGCCGCCCAGGAAATATGAGGACAAGGTTGCCTGCATTGAATCACTTCTAAAAATAAATAGCCTGGTTACTGCCTTCGATCGCAATCATTTACATATAAAGCCAGGAACTACTTATGTGTATGTCTCGCCCCTGCTAAATCAGTTGGTTAAAAACTCAGGTAATTCCTGGCAAGAATTGCAGAAAAAATTAAAACCTTACAGCATCAATGATATGCAAAGCATTGCGGATACAGTTAATGAATTTTCGCGGCTGGTTATACTTCCTAAAATGGCACAAATTTTTGATCAAAGCTATCCAGAACTTTTATCTACAAATCCAGAAAGCGCCTATCTCAGAAATGGACATGGAGGATTTTACGAATTAAGAACACAAATATTAACTGAGCTTCTTCCGAATCTAAAATTATCTTTATTCAATACACTTTTTATGGATCAAAAAGTCAAGGTAGGTAGCACGGAACAGATACAAGCAGGTAGAAATATCACCACTATACTAGATCTCTCCAAACGTTGGCACGATAGACATCTCGCTGATCTCATGAAAGATGAAGAATTTCAAAAAGAAGATCAAACTTGGCATCCCTTAATTAGCCCAGTTGAGAGTAAAATCACTGAAGGTGAATACAAAGGTTGGAAGATTATCAATCTTCTTAATACTTACGCTCTTGACGAACAGCATGAAATGAAAAACATGGGTACTTGCATAAATAGTTTTGAGGATGATTGTTTAGATGGGGCTCAACATATCGTTTTATTTAAAGATCCAACGGGTCAGTCACGCGCGTATGTCCGTGTAACCTTTAACAAATCAGACTATGAAAAAGGCAAAGGCTTTGGCAAAAAAGGATTAGAAGTAACCTTCAGAGGACGCCAAATCAATAGCCAAGATCCTGATCAGGAATCCACAAAAGTTTTAGAAGTGTTCGAAGAACAAATTGCTAATAATATAATAACTATAAATACAGAACCTCATGGTTGTACGGCACCCGAATTAAGGCGCATAAGAAGCTCATTAGAAGATAAAATTGGCTATAACTATAATGATAATGAAAAACGTCAGGAAGTATTTGATGCCTTTTGCTGCAAACCAGGAAATAAATTTGGTGATGCGCTAAAGGTAGGTAAAGATCAGACTTTCGTAAAATTGCCTAAACATTTGGCAAATCAGATGAGCGTAGACAATTATTTAGCTCAGTCAGGATTATTAGATGTTATATACGACCTGATGCAAAAAGCCGGTGTCAAAGTGAACCGCTCTATAACAAATTTAAGCCTATCAAAACAATTGTAATCTACTTCCTATTGGCAAGATACCATTCAACGGTAGCTTTCAGGCCGGAATCGAAGTTGTGCTTACGGGTGAAGCCTAATTCTTTTTGTGCTTTGGTATCGTCGATTGCATAGCGGCGATCATGGCCTAGGCGGTCAGTGACATACTTAATCTGTGACTCATATTTTGCACCGGATTTGTTTGGACGCATTGTATCCAGTATCCTGCATATCCCCTGCACAACCTCAATATTGGCACGCTCTGCATTACCGCCAAAACAATAGGTTTCACTCACTTTTCCCTTTTCAATCGCAAGCGCGATACCTGCGCAATGATCTTCCACGTGAATCCAGTCGCGGATGTTTTTACCATCGCCATAAACTGGCAAATCCTTACCGGAAAGCGCGTTGGTAATCATGAGAGGAATGAGTTTCTCCGGAAACTGGCGCGGGCCATAATTATTGCTGCAATTGGTGATGATCGTTGGCAAATCATAGGTTGCAAACCAGGCATGCACGAGGTGATCACTCGCCGCTTTTGAAGCAGAATAGGGTGAATTTGGCTTCATCGCAGTCGTTTCACTGAATTTACCGATAGCCCCAAGTGAGCCATATACCTCGTCGGTAGAGACATGCAGGAAACGGAAGTTTTCTTTTTTCTGCGCAGATAATTTTTTCCAATATTCGCGCGCGGCTTCAAGCAATATATAAGTACCCACAATATTGGTCTCGATAAATTCCGCAGGTTTGCTGATGGAATTATCGACATGCGACTCCGCCGCAAAATGCACAATCGCATCAACAGAATGTTCCTGAAGCAGCGAACTTACCAATGCGCCGTCAGCAATATTGCCAACAACGAGTTTATAATTCTCCGGTTTTATCCATGTAAGATTTTCCTTATGCCCGGCATAAGTCAGCGCATCCAGCACAATCACACGCTGCCCGCACGCCACTGACTGCGCCACAAATGTGCTGCCGATGAAACCTGCGCCGCCAGTGACTAGTATGTTTTTATGTAAGGTCATGTCTATTGCAGTGTAAATGTTTCCGGCAAAAGAAATTCGAGCTCATTGCCTTCATAATCTTTGGGTACAGGTGGAAGCGGGTTGGAATTATGTACCATCTCCAATGCCGCCTGATCGATAATCTGGCTTCCCGAGGAGTGGTCAATCGCGCTGTAGAGAATATTGCCGTTTCTGTCGATACGGATGCGCACCACCGCAATCCCTTCTATACCGCGTTGCCGCGCTGCATCAGGATAAATTTTATGTTTGTCCACCCAGAGAGGTATTTCCTGCTCGTAACGTCTTACGATTTCGTCACCTGCCGCAGTTCCACTCATGCCACTGCCATTGCCAGTCGTTTTATTTTTGTCTGTCTGCTCGTTCATTTCTTCCGTGCGCACATATTTTCTGGGTTTGTTAAAATTTAATTCTTCCGGTGTGAACTCAACCACTTTCTGGCTGTCTTTTTTGGCAAAATGTTTGTTTTTTTCCGGCGGCATTTCAATAACTGGTTTTTTATTTGAAATATTTTTTTCAAGCGTTATCTGAGGCGGTGGCGGCACATACCCCGGCATCGCGGAAGCAGGCGGTATATCAAGCTCACCGGCACTTCCACCATCTAATTTTATATTTAAAACCCGCACCGGAATCTGCATGACCTCTTCCTTGGGCTCCAATGAACATATGACCACCACTGCGATATGAATGGAGATAGCAATCATTGTCATAATAAGGAAATGCTTCGGCTGCAGGTAAGAACCGAATTCCGAATATTTACTTAGACTTTTAACTTCAGGAGTCGCAAAAAACATGTATTTGAGTCCTAAAATGGCGTTGTAACGAGCGAAATATTAGTACCACCTGCCGCTTTAATCTGATTCATAATCGATATCATAAATGTAGCGGGCAGATGACCGTCGGCCTTGAGTGAAATAACTTTGTTAGAACTATCACGCAGATGTTCCTGTATAGTGCCGACGAAGCTTTCCGGTGCAACAAAGTCGTCATTGATTAGAATTTCTCTCTGCGGACCGAGCACGATCACTACCTGTCCGTCTGTAAGCAGTTTACCATTTTTTGCCACAGGCAAATCAATATGCACCACATCAAATTTTTCAACGGAACCCGCGACCAAAAAGAATACCAGCAACAGCAACACTACATTCACCATGGGAATGAGGCTTGGCTCTCTTGCGGTTTGTTTATGACGTGGAATATCAACCATTGGCGGGTTTCACTCCCTTATTTGTCTCCGGTATAATCCAGTCGGCAACCGCAATATTTTTACCCCCGGCAGAATAAATCCTGTCCATAATGCGTACCAGTACATTCACAGAAACTTTATTAGCACTAAGCACTAAAACACCACGATCAGGATTTTTTGAAAATATATCCCGCAAATCATGCGACATATCCTGCTCGTTTATGCTTTTTTGTTCTAAAAATGTTTCTCCCAGATCAGAGATATAAATATGCAGTGTCTGAGTATCACTCTTCTTGGCAACGACAGGTTTATTAGCTTCAGCAGCGGGTGGTAAAAGCAATTCAAGGGATTCTGAGCGCGTAAAGCTGGTCGTGATCATCAGGTAAATCAGAAGCTGAAACACCACGTCAATCAATGATATCAGGGGTATCGATTTTGCCTTACGGGTTTGCCTTTGAATGTCCACCATGGCAATTAAAAGCTTGAATAGCGCGGGTTAAGCAAATGCAATGTACTGCTGTTTTGTGGTGTTGAGCGGGTATTACTTGCAGCATCCTTCACACGCTCTTCAAGCTCACGCATTTCTATTTCACGCTTTACCGCGTCTTTACGTTTTAATTCTTTTTCATTGCGTTTGAATTCATCTTCGAGCGCCAAAATCTGAATCGATACATCACGCATAGTAGCACGCACACGTTCAATCAAAGCGTCAATGGCGTAATAGGCACCAATAGCAGGAATCGCAACTACAAGACCGGCAACCGTGCTCAAAAATGCTTCCCAGATACCGCCGGCAAAAAGTGACGGATCAACGCGCGCACCCGCTGCTTCCAGTTTGGAAAACGCTACCACCATACCCATCACCGTTCCAAGCAAACCAAGCAATGGCCCTACGTTTGCGATCATCTCTAATCCACGCAAGTGCATCTCTAAATAACGAATATCGGAAGCACCGACACGGGCAATTTCCGCCTCTTTGCTACGCTGGGAAATTTCGCGGTTAGCAACGCAATCAAGCGCCACACGCATAATACGAGCGATTGGGCCCCTCACAGTGGAGAGGGTGGCAAGCGCACTTCTAATATCGCCAGCGCGAATTTCGTTCACGGCTTTATCGATATAATTGCTTGGTAAAAAAATTCCGGCATTCCAGAATTGATATATCTTGAATAAAATGACTGCTACACCGTAAATAGAAAGGGCAAGCAACACATACATGACTGGCCCGCCACGATTGAAAAATTCTGCAACTAACACTGATAGATTCCTTGAAATGAGATTTTACGCATTTTCGCGCATTGTTTTTTTAATCCATGAAACCGCCGCCTGCAACGGAAATTATTAGTTCTTGACTGATTCAAAGCAACGCTCTGTAATATAAAAATATGTTCGATCAAAAATTTTCCACCATAGTGCTGACCCTTTTCCCTGAAATGTTTCCGGGGCCGCTTGGGCATTCGCTTGCAGGCACAGCGCTAAAAAAAGGCCTGTGGAATTTAAAAACCCTGCAAATCCGTGATTATGCAACCGATAAACACAAAACGGTGGATGATACTCCTTACGGCGGCGGCTCGGGTATGGTGATGCGCCCTGATATTTTAGATACTGCAATCACCGATGCCAAATCCCAAATGCCTGATGCCCAGTTAATTTATTTTACCCCTCGTGGCGCGCCACTCACCCAAAAACTGGTGCAGGATTTAAGCCAGAAGAATCTCATTCTTTTATGTGGCAGGTTTGAAGGAGTGGATGAACGCGTGCTGGAAATCCATAAACCGTTAGAAATAAGCATTGGCGATTATGTGCTATCCGGCGGAGAAATCGCCGCTTTTGTGCTTTTGGATGCGTGCGTTCGCCTGCTGCCTGGTGTTATGGGCTCCAAAGACTCCTTAAGTGAAGAAAGTTTTAGCGAAAACAATGATTTCGCTGGACTCCTTGAATATCCTCATTATACTAAACCGCCTATTTGGAATGGAAATGCGGTACCGGATGTGTTATTATCCGGCAACCATGCAAACATTAAAAAATGGCGGCTGCTGCAGTCAGAAAACTTGACAAAAGCCTTGCGGCCTGATTTATGGGCGCGGCGAAAAAGAGAATAAAGACGAGACTTAAAGATAACAGGAAATGATTTTATGAATATTTTACAGACACTTGAAAAAGAATATACCGCCAAGCTCAGTGAAGGAAAAACCTTCGATTTCGTACCCGGCGATACCGTATGCGTAAACGTGCGCATTATCGAAGGCGATAACGAACGTATTCAGGCATTTGAAGGCGTGTGCATTGGCCGCAAAAACGCTGGCCTTAACTCTGCTTTTACCGTGCGGAAAATCAGCCATGGTGAAGGTGTTGAGCGTATTTTTCCGCTTTATTCCCCACGCCTTGAAAGCGTGACTGTAGTGCGCCGTGGTGATGTTCGCCGTGCGAAACTATATTATCTACGTGGCCTCACTGGCAAAGCTGCGCGAATTAAAGAAAAGCTGCGCGACGTAGTTGCAACTGCAACAGCAAAATAATTCAATTTAAGGTTTCGGGTGTCGGATTTCTTGTTTCAGCACAAAGCCGAAACCTGGAACCTAAACACTGGAACCTGATCTATGAAAACTCTCTACGACAAAATCTTTGACTCCCACCTCGTGCAACAAGCCAGCGATGGCACGTGCGTACTCTATATTGATCGCCATTTAATCCATGAAGTCACCAGCCCTCAAGCTTTTGAAGGTTTGCGTGTTGCCGGGCGCAAAGTTCGCCGCCCTGATGCTACGTTTGCAGTTGCCGATCATAACGTCCCCACTACACCTGATCGCAAAGATGGCATTAAAGACAAAACCGCGCGTATTCAGGTGCAGACGCTAGAAGATAACTGCAAAGAATATGGTATTACCTATTTCAAAATGGACGATAAACGCCAGGGCATTGTGCATATTGTCGGCCCTGAGCAAGGCCTCACCCAGCCCGGCATGACCATTGTCTGCGGTGATTCACATACTGCAACACACGGCGCATTTGGCGCACTTGCCTTTGGTATTGGCACGAGCGAAGTAGAACATGTGCTTGCAACTCAAACCCTCATTCAGAAACGCGCAAAAAATATGCTCGTGCGGGTGGATGGAAAATTACCGGTTGGCGTTACCGCCAAAGACATCGTGCTTGCCATCATCGGCAAAATCGGAACCGCAGGCGGCACTGGCTACGTGATTGAATATGCAGGCGACGCAATCAAAAGCCTCTCCATGGAAGGGCGCATGACCATCTGCAACATGTCGATTGAAGCAGGTGCGCGCGCAGGTCTTATTGCACCTGATGAAACCACTTTTTCGTACATCAAAGGCCGCCCTTACGCTCCAGAAGGTACTGATTGGGACAAAGCCGTTGCTTACTGGAAAAGCCTCGCCTCCGATGCTGGCGCTAAATACGATACCGTGGTGGAACTCAATGCCGCCGACTTAATTCCGCAAGTGACATGGGGTACAAGCCCACAGGATGTTTTGCCGATCAACGGCTATGTGCCAAACCCCAGCGATGAAAAAGATGAAAACCGCCGCAAGACGATTGAACGTTCACTTGAATATATGGGCATTAAAGGTGGCACAAAGCTGACTGATATCGCGATAGATAAAGTATTTATCGGCTCATGCACTAATGGCCGCATTGAAGATTTCCGCGAAGTCGCAAAAGTCGTAAAAGGCAAACATGTGGCAAGTAACATCACACTCGCCATGGTCGTGCCCGGTTCAGGCTTGGTAAAAGAACAAGCCGAAAAAGAAGGTTTGGACAAAATCTTTTTAGACGCAGGTTTTGAATGGCGCGAACCCGGCTGCTCCATGTGCCTTGCCATGAATGCTGACAAACTCTTACCCGGTGAGCGCTGCGCTTCCACTTCCAACCGTAACTTTGAAGGCCGCCAGGGCCGTGGCGGACGCACCCACCTCATGAGCCCGGCAATGGCTGCTGCCGCTGCGATTACAGGTAAGTTGGTTGATGTAAGGGAGATAAAATAATGCAAAAATTTACAACACTCACTGCTATCGCCGCGCCGCTGCCGATTGAAAATGTTGATACCGACATGATCATCCCAAAGCAGTTTCTCACCACCATAAAACGCACCGGCCTTAAGGAAGGTTTGTTTTATGAAATGCGTTTTGACGTAAACGGCAAACGCAATGATGACTTTATTTTGCACAAAGAGCCATATACTCATGCAGAAATTATTGTCGCACGTGATAATTTTGGCTGTGGCTCTTCGCGCGAGCATGCCCCTTGGGCACTTCTTGATTTCGGCATTCGCTGTGTAATCTCTTCGTCATTCGCTGATATTTTTTACAATAATTGCTTCAAAAACGGCGTTCTTCCTGTAGTTTTAGCAAAAGACGAAGTTGAAAAATTGTTGCAGGTGGCAGAGTCTGAACAGAAAATAACTGTGGATTTAGCAAAGCAAACCGTGACTGCTGGTAATCATGAATTTAAATTTGAAATTGATCCCTTCCGTAAACATTGCCTGATGAACGGCCTTGATGACATTGGCCTCACCATGGAAAAACTTGCGGATATCGGAAAATTTGAAGATAAGCAAAAATCCGCAACCCCGTGGTTATATAAGGCAGCATAATATGGCACAATTCATACTCATAGCCTATGACGCAAAAGACGAAGGCGCGCATGAACGCCGCATGGCAACTCGCAAAGCCCATACTGATTCCATCACACAATTACGCGGCGAAGGCAAAGTACTCATAGGAGTTGCTATTACAGATGATCAGGGAAAAATGATTGGCTCTGTGGTCGTTACCAATTTTGAATCACGCGCGGAATTTAATAACTGGCTCGCAACCGAGCCTTATGTACTGAATAAAGTATGGGGTGACATGCTTGTTCTAAATGGGAATATCGGCCCGTCATTCGCAGATTTAATTAAGAAAGCATAACCCATGAGTGTAAAACATATATTATTACTTCCCGGCGATGGAATCGGCCCCGAAGTCGTCAAAGAAGCCGAAAAAATCATCGCCTGGTTTAACCAGAATAAAGGTACGCAATTTACCACCAGCATGGCCTATATCGGCGGTATTGCGTATGACAAAACCGGAACACCATTGCCCAAAGAAACGCTGGAAGCAGCCCATGAAGCCGATGCTATTTTGCTTGGCGCAGTAGGCGGAACACAATGGGAATCACTGGATTATGCAGTACGCCCGGAGCGCGGTCTGCTTGGAATCCGCAAGGAACTCGGCCTCTTTGCCAATATACGCCCCGCTATGTGTTTTGAAGCGCTCGCTGATGCCTCAACGCTCAAACGCGAAGTAATTTCTGGCCTCGATATTGTGATTGTCCGTGAACTCACGGGAGATGTGTATTTTGGTACTCCACGCGGTGTAGAAACTTTGCCGGACGGCACGCGCAAAGGTGTAAACACTATGGTCTACACCAGCCCCGAAGTGCATCGCATCGCACGAGTGGCGTTTGAGCTCGCGCAAAAACGCAACAAAAAAGTCTGCTCAGTAGATAAGGCCAATGTATTGGAATGCACCGAAATGTGGCGTGAAGAAGTACAGAAAATTCACGATGCAGAATATAAAGAAATTGCGCTTTCGCATATGTACGTTGATAACGCAGCCATGCAGCTTGTGCGCAATCCCAAACAATTTGACGTGATGGTCACTGGAAATATCTTCGGTGATATTCTCTCTGATTGCGCTGCCATGCTTACTGGTTCGCTTGGCATGTTGCCATCGGCATCGCTTGGTGCAAAAGATAAAAATGGCAAAACCTCTGCCCTTTATGAACCCGTTCACGGCAGCGCTCCCGACATCGCCGGGCAAAATGTTGCAAACCCCATTGCAACTATTTTGAGCTTTGCCATGATGTTGCGTTATTCATTTAATCTCGCAAAAGAGGCGGATTTACTGGAAAAAGCAATCACCGAAGTGTTGGCGCAAGGCCTGCGCACTGCCGATATTATGCAAGATGGTGGCAAGAAAGTTTCCACTACCCAGATGGGTGATGCAATTATAAAAACACTTGCGGTACTCGCTAAAAAAGAAGAAAAAGCAGCATAAAATTTAGGAATAAGAAAAATGTCATATAAAGTTGCAGTAGTAGGCGCCACGGGAAATGTAGGGCGCGAAATATTAAAAATACTTGCTGAGCGTAAATTCCCCGTGAGCGAAGTAGTGGCACTCGCCTCCGCAAAATCGCGTGGTAAAGATGTAAGCTTCGGCGATAGCGAAATTTTAAAAACTCAGGTGCTGGATGATTATGATTTCACCGGAACTGATATTGCGCTCTTTTCGCCAGGTGCTTCGGTCTCTAAAATTCATGCACCACGTGCAGCAGCACAAGGCTGTGTCGTCATCGACAACACCTCGTATTTCCGCATGGAAAAAGATATTCCGCTTGTTGTGCCAGAAGTAAATGCACACGCGCTCAAAGATTTCCGCAAACGCAACATCATTGCCAATCCCAACTGCTCCACCATGCAGATGGTCGTGGCTCTGAAGCCTTTGCATGACGCAGCGACCATTAAACGTGTGGTGGTTTCAACTTACCAGTCGGTTTCCGGCGCAGGTAAAGAAGGCATGGATGAGCTTTATTCTCAGACCAAAGATTTATTTGTCAAAGACAGCCGCGAGCCCAGCAAATTTACCAAGCGCATTGCATTCAATGTGATTCCGCATATCGATGTGTTCATGGAAGATGGCAACACGAAAGAGGAATGGAAAATGATTGAGGAAACCAAGAAAATTCTTGATCCTAAAATCAAAATATCCGCCACTTGCGTGCGTGTACCGGTGTTTGTCGGTCACTCTGAGTCCATCAATATTGAGTTTGAGCGCCCGCTTTCGGCCAACGAAGCCCGCAATATTCTTGAGGAAGCTCCAGGGGTTGTAGTGATAGATCGTCGTGAAAATGGCGGCTACCACACTCCAGCGGAAGCAACGGGCGAAGATGCGGTTTTCATATCGCGCATTCGTGAGGATGATTCTGTAAAACACGGCCTGAATATCTGGTGCGTTTCCGATAACCTTCGCAAAGGTGCCGCGCTCAACGCCGTGCAAATCGCCGAAGAGTTGATTACGAATTACGGATTGTAAGAATTCTGTAGCTGTTAAATACTACGGTCAGTAACTTTTACAACTTGCCTTACCAACGCGTGCAGTTTTTCAGCTTCTTTCCCAATAGGAGGTATATCTAGGCTCATCTTGCCATCCTGCGCCATGAGGTCTGCATGCTGAAGGCTTTTATCGACTTCGTATATATTTTTTTGTTTATTCGATATCTGCTTATTAAGCTTGGCTTTAAAATCTACATATTTCTTACCCTCATAAGCATATATTACAAACGCTCTCTGCAAATTAATTGCCGCTTTCATTTCATCAAGCAATGGTTCTTTCTCGCCATGCACCATCCATTTATAATGGGTTTCATTATCCCATTGATATGCTTTATTATCGTAATTTACCGTTGTAAAACCACGATTTTCGTAGGAAGCTTTCTTTTTTAACATGGTATTTTTATTACCCGAAAAATCTCCTTCAAAAAATACCGGAGAGTTTTTTCCAACCACCTTATGAATTTCATGCAGACTTTTATCTAACAAGTAATCTCTGATATCTGCAGCATTTTTAACTTTGGGTATATGCTCATAGGTATACATAGCAATCGCTGGCAGGTCAGCAGGCTTATTGTGAACAATAGAAAAACTGCCACCAACAACTTTACCGAGTTGATCTTTGACAGCCATAATAATAGCTTCACCACGTTCAGATTTTGTCTTTATTGCATTTGCAATTTCTTCATCGCCCTCAGCAAGAAGTGTAATTGCCACATCCAGAGATTTGTTATTATTCACAGTATTTTCAAGTTTTTCGATGGTAAATGCCATAACAAAGCTCCTCGTTTTAATGAGATCCCATCTTACTCTCAAAAGGTTAATAAAGTATTACCCTTTAAAATGTGCCTTCATCTGCTCTGCAACGCTTGGTGAGACAAAGCCAGACACGTCACCGCCTAAGCGCGCGATCTGTTTTACAAAGCGTGATGAGATAAAGTGTGTGGATTCTGATGCGGTGAGGAACACTGTCTCCATTTCGGGATTGAGCTTGGAGTTAATCGCCGCCATCTGGAATTCATATTCAAAATCGGAAACCGCACGAAGTCCACGCACCAAAATCGTTGCATTATTTTCTTCAGCAAAATTTACCAGCAACCCTGAAAAAGTTTTCACTTTGATGCGTTTGTGATCGCCATTGCCCAAAGATTTTATTTCGCCTTCCACCATTTTAGCGCGCATATCTAGTGCAAACATCGGCGCTTTATTCGTATCAAGCGCAACTGCTATGATAAGCTCATCCACCACACGTAACGCACGGCGGATAACATCCATATGACCATAGGTAATAGGGTCAAAAGTACCAGGATATAAGCCAATTCTCATAGTTTCCTCATTATTATTTTTTTTCTTTTAAAACGCTTTGTTCAGCAATTTTTGCTTCATCCCATAAATCATTTAATTCCTGAAAAGATGCATCTTCAATTCTTAATCTTTGTGCATCCAGATCGGCCTGCATATAACGAAAACGACTTTCAAATTTACGATTGCAGAAACGCACCGCTTCTTCCGGATCAACATCAAGCTTACGGGCAATATTCACACAGGTAAAAATAATGTCGCCTACTTCTTCGAGACGCCCTTCCGGAGTGTCGTCATAAGCCATCACATGCATAAGCTCGTTTATTTCTTCATCAAGCTTTTCAAAAACCTGCTCAATGTCAGACCAGTCAAAACCAGCGCGTACTGCGCGTTTCTGGAGTTTTACGGCGCGGGTCATTGCCGGTAAAGACATAGGAACCCCGCCAAGAATATCACTTTTTAAATTAATTCCGGTTTTGGCTTTTTCTATATCTTTGTGCTTTTCCCAAGCCTCCACCTGTTCAGCAGCGCTATTTACTTTTGCATCACCAAACACGTGCGGGTGACGGCTTACCAGCTTATCACATATACCTTGAGCCACTTCGTCAAAGGTAAAAAGTTTCTGTTCTTTTGCCATTTGAGCATGAAAGACTACCTGTAACAGTAAATCGCCAAGTTCTTCACGTAAGTGCTTCATATCATTTTTTTCAATGGCATCGGCCACTTCATACGCTTCTTCAAGTGTATAAGGCACAATGGAGGCAAAGGTCTGCTCAACGTCCCACGGGCAGCCTTTTTCCTTGTCGCGCAACTGATTCATAATCTCAAGGAGTCGATCGATTGGCTTCATACTTGTAATTCTTTATGAGTTATATATAAGAGCTAGTTATTACTAACTAATAAAAGAGAAAAATCCATGACTTTCGTTGTAACTGATGCCTGTATCAAGTGTAAATATACCGATTGTGTTGAAGTGTGCCCGGTTGATTGCTTCTATGAAGGCGAAAATATGCTCGTCATCAACCCTGATGAATGTATCGATTGTGGTGTGTGCGAGCCAGAATGCCCGGCAGAAGCCATCGTTCCCGAAAGTGATAAATTGGTCAAATGGATCGAGCTAAACCGCGAATATTCCGCCAAATGGCCTAATATCACCGCGAAAAAAGACCCGCTTACCGAAGCAGAGGAATTTAAAGGAAAATCGGGTAAATTTGAGGAGTTTTTTAGCGATAAACCTGGCGAAGGTTCGAAATAACCCGGTGACAGATTCTGATATGGCTAGCGGCGTCGTTTCTTGATATTTTTCTTACTATTCTCTGAATCATCTTTAATAGTCTTACCACGCCATCCTTTCTTAGGTGAGTTGCTTGTACCTTGGTCATCAATAGATTCTTGATGTGTATTATCAGTTGCCTCAGGATTATCTTCGACAGGGGGTTTATTTTCTGAGCTCAATCCTATGCCAACCTCATCTAGCAATGCTCCTGTAGATTCCATGGCTTTCACGTACTCTTGCTCCAAAGAATGTTCTGCAAAATTTGTAGGGAACCCCTTAAACCTGCTACCACTAAAACCATTTTCATCAATGGTTCTAACTTCAGGAAGTAGCCCATAAAGCGCTAAATGATATTTTTCTGCAGCTTCCTTTATGTAATGAGTAAGGCCGCTTTGAAAGTTAGGACTTCTTGCTAATATACTATTAAATAGTTGGGCATTTTCTTCTTTTTCAAAAAATTGCTGTAATTCAAAAGGAGAGATTTCTTTAAGATCTGCTATAGCACGCGCTATTTTCCCGTCCATAATTTCCGGTAATTGAAGGGCATCCCACGCATCGGCCTCCAATGGATTACCATTATAGTGCCTAGTCATAATGTCTAAAGATTCAGTCTTTAGTGCCTCAATGATCATGTCTTTATCCCTGAAAGACTTTATATAATCCACTTCAGGAGAATTTTTTATTCCTATAGCAACTATTAATTGTGAAAGTTCGTGCTCTTCTCCTCCATAGGAACGCTCCCCTTTATCAAATGGCCCCGGCCTGGTACTTAAATACAGCGATGTGATAATTTCGGCATTTTCTGGTTTTTGTAAATATCCTGATATTTGTTCATCCGTCACAGATTTTAGTTCATTTAACATTCTGTCTATAAAAGGATCCAACTGTGCCGCATACATAATGGGTGGCGCATTGATTCTGGCATGGCGTTCTTCCTCAATCATTGGACCCAAAAAAGTGTTGAACGCCTTGATCTGATCTGCAGAATAATTATCTGGAGTAATGAAGCCACTCTGCATAATAAGTTCATTATTTTTTATAATATCCTGCCTATATTGGGTATGAAGGCTTCTAAGAAGCGTTATTAATTTTGCTTTGGGTATTAGCTTCGGAATTTGCGGCTCATTACTCAATCTATCTTCCGCCATAAGACTTTCTTTCTGGGCATTATTTTAGGTTTCAATATACCATTAAACAGTTAATTAATGATTAAGGTATGAAATTAGGCATAAAACTTAACAATTACCTTGAAAAACGGTTGACAAGTTGCGGCTAATTACTATATTGCCCGCTCAATTTACGGAGAATACAAATGTTTGCAGTCATTCGCACCGGTGGAAAACAATACACCATCGCACAGGAAGATGTCATTTTAGTTGAGAAATTAGAAGGCGTTGCCGGTGATAAAGTTACTATTAACGATGTGCTTGCCATCGACGGAAAAATCGGCGCCCCGCTTTTGGCTGGCGCTACAGTTGCTGCGGAAATCGTAAAACAGACCCGCGGTGAAAAAGTAATCATCTTCAAAAAGAAGCGCCGTCACAATTACCGCCGTAAGAATGGCCATCGCCAGCACCTTACCGCACTCAAAATCACCGCGATAAACGCATAATTTAAGTATAAACGGAGTTAGACAATGGCACATAAAAAAGCGGGTGGCAGTTCACGCAACGGACGTGATTCAGCAGGCCGCAGACTGGGTGTGAAGAAATACGAAGGCGAAATCGTCCTTTCCGGCAATATCCTCGTGCGTCAGCGCGGAACCAAAATTTACGCAGGCAAAAACGTAGGCATGGGACGTGACCATACCTTGTTTGCCACTGCCACCGGTAAAGTGGAATTCCACCACAAGGCTGACAGCAAAACTTACGTTTCTATTGAAGCGATTAACGCCTAAGCAAATCCCAAATAAACTCTCCCAAGTGTTTATACCCCGCTCCCTCAAAAGAGCGGGGTTTTTTATTTTTGTTAATAGAATCTTAAGGATTATGGGGTACGATATCTCCAATGCCTTAGAAACCTTGGGGAATATATGAAATCGTTAACAGAGTTGCTAGACGACGTAAAAGCAAAATCTACACGCATGCTCGACTTAAGCGGACGTCGCCTGGATGCAAGTGATATAGAAGAACTTATCCGCTTCCTGCAAACCAACAATACCGTTACCAGCCTGAATCTTTACGGCTGCAAGATCGGCAACGATGGAATTATAAAACTTTTAAATGCACTGGAGCTCAATAAGAATATTGCTGCGCTGGACATCGGCGCAAACAATATCACTGCACAAGGGTTGCCCGGTATCACCCAGTTACTCAGAGTAAATAATACGATTGCAACGTTGCATATCGAAAATAATAATTTTATCGCGCTTACTTCCGATAAATTCCCTCAGGATGTTGCCATTATCAAAGAATTAGACGATGTAATTGAAGCGGTTACAAAATTAACGCGCGCAACCAATATCCCTATTTACAAGGAATATACAGAAAAATTATACGCATTACATGACGATATTGTAGACAGGGGTATCGCAGCAATTCCACAGTATTATCAAGCCGTGCACAAGGCAGTGAATGCGATCGTTACCGATCTTTCTGTTTCTGAAAATGCCAAACCCTTTATTACCCAACTTAAAACTCTCATCGATAATTTGAATGTGGCAACCTCCTATTCCGGCCATAAAGAAAAGGCATTTGACGATTTTTTGCAAAGTCTAACCTTAAATCATTTTATTACGGACCTCAATCTCGGTACGTTGGGTAAAGAAAATATAGAGAAGGTGGAAAAAGCTATTATTGCAAACAACAGGAATAATATTATCTCGATATATCCTACCACCTCTAAACTCACACAAATTTGCAACAATAACACACGCAAGGCACTTAAGCTTTATAACAAGATTCAGACAGGACTAAGCTGCGATCCCTCTATGGACAATATACATGATATAAATATTGATCATGCGGATATTATTTTAGTTCAGGCCGCTATGCCAGCCATTGCCTACATATGTGAAAAAGGTGGTTATAAGGCAGATTGGAGTCCGCATATTGAAATGCAGGACAGAGCTGACCAGAATAAATCCACTCTACAACCCATGACACCGAAAGAAGTGGCCTACATGTTTATGGAATTCCAGCAATTTGCTAAAAATCTTAATATGGAAATCGACGTACCTAAGCATTATGAAATTCAAATGTTAATGCCGGAACCCGAGCCAACGAGTCGAGCTGAAAAGATTAAGCAAACTCCCCCCACCTGGAAAAAATCTTTCTAGGATTTTCAGGTACATTACCGTATTGCAGCATGACCAACTACATCAGCCTACGGTAAAGATTAATTACTTACGTGAACACCCACCAAGCTTGCTTCTTGATGTGTTTGGCCCACTTCCTGCAATGCGCGTATCATCGTATAATTTCCTGCGCTTGTTGCCACCTGCATAGCGGTTAGGCCATTACTTCCCACTGCATTCAGGTTTGCTTTGCGTAAGAGTAACAAACGCGCTGCATTGATGGAGTTGTTTTTCACAGCAACCAACAACGGCGTATCACCTTCACTATTGACTGTATTCACGTCAATGCCAGAATCGAGCATAGCACGCAACCCGTCTAAATCATCGCGCTTGGCAGTCAGAAATACTAATTTGTCGTAATCCTGCTGATTATAGGCAACTGGCAGATGACGGTTATGCACATCATACGACTTAGCATAAAGCGGCTCCGGCACATGTTCTGTGCGGTAAGTCAAAGGCGCTATAGGAGTATTTGCAGCCACAGAAATTTTGGGATGCTTTTTGGTATGCATAGCTAAAACATGCTTCTTTTTATGTTTGGTCTGTTTTGCAGGGGTAATAATAGCTTCATTATCAGCCATTACTTTCTTTGGCTCAGTTTTAAGCTCTGCAATCGGAGCAATTGGCGGGATTGCCGGAGGCGTTGCTTTGGAAACTGCTGGCAACTCAGGAGCTTTGGGCAATTCTGGTGCAGTTGGCTCACCGGGTAATTTCAATTCAGACATTGCGCCGCCATTATCACTGCTTTGCTGCCCAGGAAGTGCTGGTAAAGCAGCATCGGATGGTAATGGAGGGAGTGCTGGCAATGCTGGGACACCATTATCTTGTGCAAAGACATTGCTGACATACGCAGTGCATAAAATAATTGCACAAATTATTATTCCTGTTTTATTTTTCATGGACGTTCATCCTTATGTTTTGGTCTACTGTTTTTATGCTCTCAAAAAGCTCTCCTGAGCTCTTCAGGAATGGCTAACCTACCGCAAAATCGTTAAAAATTTATTAACAAGGCCAAATATTGCCTGATTTCAGCCAAATTTGTGACTTAAATACTACAGTTTTATGCCAGAAATGGCTTTGAAGGCCATTTACATGAAATTGGCTAAACAGCCAGTTTATGAAGTTTGTGAGACTAGAAAATTATTTCTTTCGAAATTTTACACGTTTTATTTCGATTTTCTCACGCTTATAAAAAATTAAGTGCAATAAAGATTGACAAATAAGCGTATATTCATATTTTGCGGGTTCTTCTTCATGAACTTCATGTAAAAGAGCTCGTAGCTCAGTCGGTAGAGCACCTGACTTTTAATCAGGTTGTCGCGGGTTCGATTCCCGCCGAGCTCACCATTTCCTTAAATACTATTTTTTAAAGGAATCCAAGAACCCGCGCCATTATATATATTCAAATGCTCTACGCATTTGAATGTGGTTCGATTCCCGCCGAGCTCACCACATTTAATGTTTCGGTAGCATTGGTAATATCACATCATGCAGGCTTTGCCTGGTAAGCATTTCCCTATCCGGAGTCAATATTCTGCTCACCGTACCATCGGTTGCAATAATATAAGTAACAGGCAATATAGCTGGCGCGCTGAAACCATTGTCACTTGCATCGCTTATCAGGCTTGCCGGCATATGAAAATCTTTCATATAGGCAGCTACCTTGTCACGCGCGCGCGGGCGATCCATGCCAATAGCCATGACCTCAACCCCTTCAGCATGGTGATTACGGTAAAAATCATCAAGAGCGGGCATTTCTTCGCGGCAAGATGCGCACCATGTTGCCCAGAAATGTACAATCACCACCTTGCCTTTGAGTGCAGCAAGATCAAAACTCTTACCGTCTAATGTTGTGGTAACAAGTTTGACAGATTCTCCTACATTTACCGCATAAGAAGATGATGCCCCACACAAAGAAAAAACCAGGGTGATAATCAAAATCAGTATGTTTTTGTTCATGCGCAGGTTTTCCATTTATCCATTAAAAATCACGACTTATATTCAGCTTAAACAATATCGGCGCAGTTAACTGATTGCCAACCATATCCTGATACACTGGAAGGCCGACATCGGTAAACAAGTGCCATTCCCCTTCACTTACTTCGACACCCGGCGCAAATAATATACGTTTATAGCCGCTATTTTCAGGATCGGCATTGACACCTCTGTCGCTTAAACGATACGAGCCAATGAACTGCATAACCGGCGCAATTTTTACATTGCCGATTGCCCATTTGTCGTAATAGACACCACCTGCAACATCAAACTGATCGCCAGGACGGTATCCGGCTGTGGTCAGAAACGGTTGATCAAGTTCTCCGTTTACAAACCAGTCCCAGCTTGCATCTGCGGTAAGCGCGCCCATGTGGTAGGCACCGAGCAATAAATCAGTGCTGCCGGTTCCGATTTCCGTATCGCGATCAAAGTTAGTGTAGGAGTAATCTCCGTTAGGGAGTTTAAGTCCGAAGGTAAGACCACTCGACATATCCGGTGAGAAGCCAGAATAAATACCCTTGATTCGTATATCGCCAATGGCATCGTGATTGAATCCAGCAATATTACCGCTGTCATCGGTCGTACTGAAATACCTATCCCAATATGGAATTTCTGCCATCACGCCCCAATCGCGGTTGAACATATATTGCCCACCCAGCGTAATAAAATTCGTGCGGATGACTTTGTCGCTATTATTTGCGGAAGATGCACTGGAGAATCCATTCCAGTTTACGTTCTGATTCATGAAATCATATTCCGCCCAGACTGTCCCGCCTTCACCGGTCGGAAACATCGTACCTGGCTGCACGTCGAACACACCACAACCGCATGCACAAGCAAGTACAAGGCCTGGCATAAGCCCTGCAAATAAAACTAAAAAATATACTAAAATACGATTTAACATTGTTGGATACAGCTGAATAATAAAGCCCGTTAACTATATTAACTTAACAGATACAATAAATTATAATATATATCTTTATAAGCTTCATAATTTATACTTTCTAAGATTGTGTCATTGTTTAAATCGCACATTATTTCCTGCACTAACCGCAACGGTTTCACTCTCATAGAAATGAGCATTGTGCTTGTTATTATAGGATTGATCGTGGGTGGCATTCTGGTAGCTCAGGGTCTTATACGAACGGCAGAACTACGTTCTATAATCACTCAAAAAGAGCGCTATTCCACTGCGGTAAATACGTTTCGCAATAAATACAACGCATTGCCCGGTGATTTAATTAATGCCTCCACCTATTGGGGCGCGGCGGACGGAGTAGATGGAAATCAGGCGAACTGTTACACGAATACATTAACGACTTCGCCTTTGACCTGCAACGGAAACGGCAGTGGTATAGTAGCAGATACGGATATTACTCTGATTGAAAACGGAGTGAATTGCGCCACTTGTGAAGGTTTGCTTTTCTGGCAACATCTTGCTAACGCAGGCCTCATAGAGGGAACGTATGGCTATAACGGAAATATGACGCCTCTGGGGAAAATAAGCAGTAGCCAATGGTGGGCGTCCCAGAACTGGGATACTAATGCTCCCAGCCCCACAGGGTACATCTATTCCGCAAGTAACTGGGGCAATATATTTATATTACAATCCAATAGCCCTTTTGCCATATCACGCAGCCCTATTGCCAAAACAGGGGTTGGACCAACTGCTAAAGGGCCTTTCCCTATCTTAACACCTTCAGACGGGTATTATATTGACTCAAAAATAGATGATGGGGACGCTATCGCAGGTAAAATATCTGTAATAGAAGGCGGAGGAATTGCTAATGGGTATTGCGCCAGTGCTGCTTTTGTAAATAGCAGCGCAACTAGTGCGAGTTACGTTGTTTCTAATACAAATGTTGTTTGTGGACTTATATTTCATCAGGTTTACTGATAAGGATAATACATGTCATTTTATAAACACCATATTTTTGTATGCACTAACCGCCGTGAAGCAGGAAATTCACGTGGTTGCTGTGCGGAAAAAAATGCAGACGCTTTACGTGACTACATGAAATCACGCGTGAAAGAACTTGGATTGGAAAAGGTCCGAGTGAATAATTCCGGATGTCTCGATTGCTGCGATCTTGGCCCCTGCATGGTGATTTATCCTGAGGGCATCTGGTATAGCTGCAAAACCAAAGAAGATGTTGATGAAGTCATCAATGAACATCTGCTAAAAAACGAAGCTGTGAAACGACTAGAAATTTAGATCTAATAAGCCTTAGCTTCAATCTTCACAGATACTTTAACATCATTGGCAATCACGTCGGTCTTCTGCCAATCACCTTGTCCCACGCCAAAATCCACACGTTTTATAATGGTTTCACCCGTTACCCGCGCATAGCGGGTTGAGGGTGCAGTGTCGCCATCCTCAAAAAATTTCAGAGTAAACGGAAGAGTAATTTTTACGGTTTTATCGCGGATGGTTAAATTACCATCCGCTTCGTAATTATCATCTTTGATATGTCGAAAAGCAGTAGTCTCAAAAGTAGCTATCGGGAATTTGGATACAGCAAACCAATCCAGACTCAGTAGGCTATCTTGCGCATCTTTATCACTGCTTTTCAGATTTTCTATTACAATTTTGATACCAACTTTGCTTGCATCAAGATGGTCAGGAGAAAAAATAATATCAGAAGAAAAATCAGGAAATGTGCCTTTGATTTCTTTACCGGCATAAATCGCCGTCCATTCTATACTGCTTTTATCTGGCAGAATTTTCCAATGCGGCAAAGTGTCTTGGGAGATTGCAGTACAAGGCAAAAGAATGGCAAAGATTGCCAACCATCTTAACGCTTGCTTCTTATACTGCCGAATATCCATCTATAAATTTACCCATCAAAGCTTCAGGAGACAATTCTACCTTCTCACCTGTCCGCCGGTTCTTTAGCTCAATCACACCAGCCGCAACACCTTTGGGTCCGACAACTACTTGCCATGGGAGGCCAATTAAATCCATGCCGGAAAATTTTTTACCAGCACTCTCAGGTGTATCATCATACAATGTTTCAACGCCCGATTTAGTGAGCTTAGCATAAATCTCGTTTGAAACTCTATCACAATTTTCATCCCCTACCCGGATATTGATTAGGCCAACCCTAAATGGAGCAACCGACTCCGGCCAGATTATACCATTATCATCATGACTTGCCTCAATTATTGCACCGAGCAAGCGTGATACACCTATACCATATGAACCACTTTCTACTGCTACGTCTTTGCCATCAGGACCTGCTACTACTGCTTTCATCGGCTCGGAATATTTAGTGCCAAAGTAAAATATCTGCCCAACCTCAATGCCGCGCGCAGCAAGGCGCTTTTCGGCTGGTACTTCCTGTTCAAAACGTGCCTGATCGTGTACATCCTCAGTCGCTGCATAAAGCGAAGTACGCTGACGCACGATGGGTTCAAGATCACCATCAAAATCCACATTTTCAGGTGGAATGGGCATATCGAGCAGATCCTTGTGGCAAAACACGCCGCTTTCACCTGTATCGGCCAACACAATAAATTCATGGCTCAAGTCGCCGCCTATAGGGCCAGTTTCCGCACGCATTGGTATAGTCTTAAGTCCCATGCGTGCAAAAGTGCGCAAGTAAGCCACATACATCCGGTTGTAGGATTTGCGCGCATCTTCTTTGGTAAGGTCAAAGGAGTAAGCATCCTTCATCAGAAATTCACGCCCGCGCATTACGCCGAAACGCGGCCGCTGCTCATCGCGGAATTTCCACTGCATGTGATACAAATTTTTTGGCAATCCCTTGTAACTTTTCACATAGGCGCGAAAAATTCCGGTGATCATCTCTTCGTTCGTGGGGCCATATAAAAGCTCGCGCTCGTGGCGATCTTTGATGCGCAACATTTCAGGACCATAAGCATCATAACGCCCCGATTCACGCCAGATATCGGCAAGTTGCAACGTTGGCATTAGCATTTCAATAGCGCCAGCGCGATCCATTTCCTCGCGTATAATTTGTTCGATTTTTTTTAGTACGCGAAATCCAAGTGGTAGCCATGAATATATACCAGCAGCTTCTTGGCGGATGAGCCCCGCACGCAGCATTAAGCGATGAGAAATTATCTGAGCTTCAGCAGGAGTTTCTTTGAGGAGTGGCAGAAAAAATTTAGAAATGCGCATGTTATACTTTCATATAAATATTTTTAAAGTAGCCAAGGTAGGGTTTATCATTCTTGTTCTATTTCGACGAGCGTACCACAAAAATCCTTTGGGTGAAGAAAAAGCACCGGCTTTCCATGCGCGCCAATTTTTGGATTTCCATCACCAATAACACGAGCACCAGATTTTACCAGATGGTCACGTGCTTCTAAAATATCTTTTACTTCAAAACAAATATGATGCACTCCACCGGATGGATTTTTTTCCAAAAACCCTGCAATCGGAGATTTTTCACCAAACGGATGCAATAATTCAATTTTTGTATTGGGTAAATTTACAAAAATAGTCGTTACTCCATGCTCGGCAATATCAATCGGTGCGGAAACCTCGGCACCCAAAGTTTCCCGGTATATTTTACTCGCAGCTTCCAAATCAGGCACTGCGATGGCCACATGGTTGAGTTTTCCAATCATAAAATACCTTTTATCAATATGTTAGCAAATAATTGTCACAAAAACTTAACTTTTATACTGACCTCATTATCCATATAATGATCTTGGGTATAGCAGTCACGCGGTTGTTATGTCATGATAAAATTATAGGTCGAGTAAAAGATACATGGACGAGAATACGAATAGCAATTCAGAAGTTCAGAATCACATTACCATGCTGGATGAAACTCGCATCCAGAAAAACGCACAATCAAAATATTACCGTAATATCTGGGGAAGTTACAAAGGCCATATCCGCGGCATGCTCACCGGTGGCGGCATCGGTGCAGTAGTCGGTGCTACACTTGGGCTCATCGCATTACCTATTGTAGGTCCTATAGGTATTATTGCCATGACCTGTGCAAGCGCATTGGTAGGCGCAGAAGGCTTCGGCACAGTTGGCGCAACAGCAGCAGCACGCTCAACCAGTTTAGCGGAAAAACATGCGCGTATGCTTGATCCTGAAAACGCAGGCGACCCTATAAAAACCATCGATGATAAACTGATGGATGACGGAGCTGGCAATCACTATGAATTTCCAACCGATCGCGATAAAAATAAATTTTTCTCATTCAAATCAGGATTAACCGGAGCAGCTATCGGAGCTGCATCAGGCGCTTTGCTTGCATGGGGCGGAGTTGCATTCTTTGTTACCGCCCTTAGTGGCTTTGGCATACCGGTTATAGCAGCCGGTGCAATCATCATGGGTATGTTCGGCCTTACCTTTGGTGTGGAACGCGGTGTTTTTAAATCTATTTTTAACCACACCGATAAAAATATTAGTGGCAAAATTTATAATGGTCACGACCCTGATCTTGGTAAGGAACAAAATCCAGATCTCAGCGATCCTGAGTTACTTGCAAAACGTATGGAGCGTCAGGACACTATCCGCCGCTTTGAAAAAGAATATCAGGATAAGATTTTCTGGGGAGCAGCCACCGGACGCTTTAAAGGTTTTGCTGGCGGTGCAGTTACCGGAGGAATAGTAGGCCTTGCAGCAGGTGCGATCGCACTCGGTATAGTTGCTTTATGTTCCGCTCATTTCCTTGTCGCAGCTGCAACCGTAAAATTGCTTATATCATGCTTTGCCGCAAGTGGTGCATTTCTTGGAATGAATACATTTTCAGAAGCTGGCACCCAAGCTGGTGCAGAGTCAACCTCCCGCGCAATCGATGAAGAGTTTGAACGCAACCGCGTATTGCTTGCTAAAGGTATTGCACCCACTCCGGGTAAAAAAGAAAAAGAAGAATGGTTTAACTGGAAATCTGCTGCCTTGATGGGACTAATAGGCATTGCTGTCGGTATTGCGCTTGCACCTATTCTTGGACCAGGCGTTGTTTTTCTATTGGGCCATGTTGGTACTGCTACATTTGGCGCAGCGGCAGCAATTCCTGGGACTTTTAGCGCTGCTACTATTGGTATTTCAGCAATTATATCAGGCGTAGTTGGAGTTTCTTACGGACTGGGTGGAAAATTCTTGCATGGCATCGGAAGAACAGCAAACAAACTCTATAATAATGTGTATTCCAACACAGTGGAAGAAAATCCTGGAATGACACAAACACCATCAGTCAGTCTTCCTGTGCGTGATAAAATTACGCAGGCCGATGCAGAGTTGCTCAATAGTAAAATGCCTGTACAGGGTGAAAAGAATTTCGGCAATATGGTCAATCAGCCAAGCTCTATTCAGGTAGGAATGTAGTATGGAAAACACTCCTATTACCAATCCATCTCCTGAAACCAAGCTCACCAATGAGCAAATAGAACGAATTGCCGACGAAAACGGTGAAATCTATCGCCGCGACATATTTAAAACTTCATGGAAGATTCGCTCACAAGGCTTATGGGCCGGCGGTGCGATTGGATTATTTTTTGGCGCAATTATTGGTGCACTGACTCTGGCTTCAACACTAATTGTCGGTGTCAGCTTGGCTTCTATTGGTGCAATGTTTTTACCCGTGGTTGCCGCATTTGCAATCTCAGGAATGGTTGCCGGAGTAGCGGCAGTAAGCCTTGTAGGTGCCAATGTTGGCGCAGCAGTGGGTGCCGAGAAAGTAAAAGATAGAAAAAGATTACTGAATTCCCCCGAGCAAGCGCTTGCTGAAACCATAGAATATAAAGGAACCGCTGAGGAAAAAGAAACTTTCTGGAATAAAATACTTCCTTTTACTAAAGGAAGCAGAGAAATATTCAGCATTCGCAATGGATTGATATTTGGGGCACTCGGAGTTGGCGTAGGTTTGCTATTGATAAGTGTTGCTCCAGCCCTGGGTGGCGGTGCTCTCATGATCGGCACAATAAGTGCTTTTGTAAAAGCCCATGTCGCCGCCAGTTTATTTATACCCGCTATTAACTGTATGACTATTGCAGCATGCGGTTTATTTGGCGCGTTCTTTGGCGTAGATATTCCCACCATAGGTGCAAATGCCAGCAAGTTCTTTGGTGATATATTTACGGGTAGATTATTTAAATCATCACCGGAATTAGCCCCACAAGTGGCAAATGAGATTTCTGCAAAACAGCAACGTGCAACCACAGTGACTCCGGAAGAAGCAGCATTGCTGAACAGCAAATTACCAAAACCAGGCGAAAAGAATTATCAGAATATGTTAAATGTTCAAAATAGCACCACAGTTACGCCATCAATGAGTTCACCAAACTAAGGGAAGATTTTATGCAGGATACAAATACAACCATAATAATAAGCAGTGCAAACTCCCTTCAGGAAGAGGCGCTCGCTAATATTTCACGCCCTATAATCAAGTTCAGAAATAAGGCTGGCAAATATGACACCAAGAATGAATCATTAAGCCTGTTTCAAAAAATATGGCAGTTTTTTGCCAAAGTATTTAACGCCAAGAAAATTATTCTGGCTGAACCGGAAAAAGCAATAATAGTGCAAGCTGAACAATCGACAAAACCTACTGCAGCAAGCACTATTTCCACTCAGCCTGCGATGAACACAGATTCTAGAGTGCATAACAACCTATATAAAATAGCCGTGCAGCAGTTTAATAATATGGATATTTCACAAACCACGAAGAACTAACAGGTAAAACGTGAGTAGCTTGAGCAAAATATTTGGGATTGTAATAGCAGGAGCGCTTGTTATAGGCGGCATTGCAGCGCTTGGCGCTGCTGTGGTTGCAGGTTGTAGTTTATTCTTTGTAACCAGTTCTGCTTTGACATTCGCTACCGGACTTGGTGCAGTTCTAGGCGCTGCAGCTCATGCATTTCTTTATGGCGGGCTGGTAGGCGCTGCAATAGGCGGCGCGATGGGAATAGCATCAGCAGTGGGTGAAGTGTTTGCAAAGAAAAGCAGAAGAAGCAAGCCAGGTGCGGAATCCGCAGAAGCACTAGAGCACTCCAAAGCCAGAGAAAAAGCAAAAAATATTGAGCAGCCTGCACCCGAAGAACCTGAAGTAACAAACCCACTCTACAAAGAAGGGCTTGGCGCAGCGCTTTATAATAAAGGTAAAGAAAAAACCACAGAACCTGCTTACGGCAGAGGATAGGAGAAAGTATATGGAAGAGAAAACCGGTTTTTGGCATAGTGTTGGCAATGTCATTAGAAGCGCTATCAAAGGCGCTGCAATACTTGGGGTCATAGGGCTGGCCATCGGTGGTGTTGCAGGCTTGGTAGGCATCGGGGGCGTGGGTGTGGTGGCACTTGCGTTAGGGGGCGCGTTATGGGGAATTGTAACAGGAGCTAATATAGGCGGGCTGGTGGGAATAGTGAAAGAGGTAATGGGTTTAGGAAAAAAGAAAGAGTCTGAGCAATCATTTGAACAAAGCAACACACGTTCGCAACCACTCACCCCTACTCGTCAATTGTCACAGCAACCGGATTTAAACCCTTACGCTCCTGAAGGACTGGGTGCTTCCATTGTGAATGCAAACCGTGGAAAATCGGAAGCAAGAGGCAGAAGCTAAGCCCCAACCGCCTGTATAATTCCATCGAGTGAATCCACCACCTTATAAAGATCGCGGGTTTCGGGACGGGCAAAGCCTTTATTGATGATATTTTCCATCAGCACCACCAGCGAATCCCAGTAGCCATTATGGTTAAAAATCACAATCGGCTTATTATGAAACAGCAATTGTTTCCAAGTAATAATCTCGAACATTTCATCCATCGTGCCAAAGCCACCGGGTAGCACTACAATAGCATCGGAACGCTCAAACATGATGCGTTTGCGCTCATGCATACTTTCCACCATAATAATTTCGCTCAGTGACGAATGTTCGTTCTCAATATTTTTAAGGCTCATGGGGAATACACCAGTCACCTGCCCGCCTTTTTTCAACACCGCATTGGCAACCGCACCCATCACACCGCAATCGCCGCCACCATATACGAGACGAATGTTCAGAGAAGCCAGCATTTGACCAAATTCTGCGCCCGATTCCATATGTTCTTTGGGAGCATTGTTGCTCGCACCGCAAAACACGCATACCGCTTTAATATCAGCCATTATTTCGTCCTTTAGAAAATTCAGCGCTTATTTATCGGCATAATGGGCAAAGCGCAAGCATTTACTAATTGCGCAAGGCGTTATCCCTGATTATGTTGCATCCACGTATGCAAAACCCACAAAACATAATAATTACCGGCGCAAGCAGTGGCTTAGGTGCTGCACTTGCCAAAGCCTATGCTGCATCCGGTGTAACCCTTGGTTTACTGGGTCGAAACAGTGCAAGGCTTGCGGAAGTGGCTGGTTTCTGCAAGGCACAAGGAGCAAATGTAGAGACAAGCTCCATAGACGTCCGCGAAACTGAACAGATGGCGAAATGGATTGCTGAATTTGACAATTCTACCCCGGTGGATTTGCTGATTGCCAATGCGGGAGTTTCCGCTGGAGCTGGAGGCCAGCAGGAATCTTACCAGAAAATATATGAGATTTTTGGCACGAATGTGGACGGCGTTATAAACAGCGTATTGCCCATCATACCACACATGCAGAAACGCAAATCCGGACAGATTGCCATTATCAGCTCACTTGCCGGGCTTCGCGGCCTGCCAAGTTGTCCGGCTTATAGCGCGAGCAAAGCTGCTGTTCGTTTATTTGGTGAAGGTTTGCGCGGAGACCTAAAAGACCATGGCATCAAGGTTTCGGTCATCTGCCCCGGCTACATTAAAACTCCGCTCACCGACGTAAATACCTTCCCTATGCCGTTTATCATGAGCGCAGAAAAAGCCGCTGGCATTATTCGCCGTGGTTTGCAGAAAAATACCTCACGCATCGCCTTCCCACTCGCGCTTTATATCCCGCTCTGGCTGCTTACCTGCCTGCCCAATGCCCTCACCGATCCATTTTTTGCTGCATTACCCAAGAAAAGTGGTTAGAAGTTGAAAACTGTAAAATAGAAACTGGAACAATCAATATGACTTTGCAGACCATAATAGAAAAAGCGTGGGAAGAACGCGAGAGCATAAACACCGCAACCAAAGGCGAAGTGCGCGATGCTGTGGAAGTAGTCATAGAAGGGCTCGATAATGGTACGTTGCGTGTGGCGCAACCTTCTATCAGAAGTTCGGAAAAACCGGGGCATGACTGGCACGTAAATCAGTGGACAAAAAAAGCTGTGTTGCTGTCATTTCGCTTAAATGACATGACACTGGTCGGCAATGCGCCCGCATACCCTGGCACCACTTCACACTGGTTCGACAAAGTTCCGTTTAAATTCCAAGGGTGGGGTGAGGAAGAATTCCGCGCCGCAAAATTTCGCGCATTGCCCGGCGCATTTGTACGCCGTGGTGCGTATATCTCACCCAATGTAGTTCTCATGCCATCCTTTGTAAACTTAGGCGCATATGTCGGCGAAGGCACAATGGTGGATACCTGGGCAACGATCGGCTCATGCGCGCAGATTGGCAAAAACTGCCATATATCCGGCGGCACTGGTATTGGTGGCGTGCTTGAGCCATTACAGGCGAATCCGGTGATCATTGAAGATAACTGCTTCATCGGCGCAAGGAGCGAAGTGGCGGAAGGTGTGATTGTGGAAACCGGTTCGGTGATTTCTATGGGTGTGTTCCTCGGCGCATCCACCAAAATTATTGACCGCGAAACCGGCGAAGTGATCTATGGTCGTGTGCCAGCATATTCGGTAGTAGTCTCCGGCACCATGCCCGGCAAGACTCCTAATTCACCCTCACTCTACTGTGCAGTCATCGTCAAACGTGTCGATGCAAAAACCCGTAGCAAAACCGGCATCAATGAATTGTTGAGAGAAGCATGATAGATCCGGTAAAACTTGCCCAAGAACTTATCCGCTGTCCGAGCATTACCCCTAAAGATGCAGGGGTGATGGAAGTGCTCACTGCTCATTTAAAATCGCTTGGATTTCAATGCCACCTAGTAACCTTCAGCGATGCACCGGGTGAGCCAACCCAGAATCTTTACGCGCGACTTGGCACCGCACAGCCGAACTTATGTTTTGCCGGTCATGTAGATGTAGTTCCCACAGGTGATGCCAGCAAATGGTCAGTTGATCCCTTCTCTGCTACGATTAGAGACGGCTACCTCATAGGGCGCGGAACCGAAGACATGAAATCGGCAATCGCCGCATTTGTTGCTGCCGTGAGTGAATTGCCAAAACCACATGCGGGTTCCATTAGCTTGCTCATCACTGGCGATGAAGAAGGTGTTGCAATAAACGGCACACGCAAAATGCTGCCGTGGCTTAAGGCCAAAGGCGAAGTGATTGATGCTTGTATTGTAGGGGAGCCTACAAACCCTACGACTCTTGGTGAGATGGCAAAAATCGGGCGCAGAGGCAGCGCCTACGGCGAAGTAAAAGTGTTAGGAAAACAAGGACACGCTGCATACCCAGAACTTGCAGATAATCCTGTGACCACCATTATTCATATGCTACATCGTTTAAAAACCACACAGATAGATGCAGGTAGCGATTTCTTTCCGCCCTCTAATCTGGAGATAACCAGCATTGATGTGGGCAATAACGCAGGTAATGTAATTCCTGCAGAAGCAAAAGCAAAATTCAATATACGCTTTAATGACAAGCATAATGCAAAGTCCATTGAAGCCTGGGTGCGCGCGCAGCTTGATGCGGTGGCGGGAAAATATGAACTTGCTTGGCGCATTTCTGGCGAATCCTTCATTACTCCGCCCGGAGTGTTAAGTGGCTTGATTCAAAAAGCTGCCAAAGAAGTAACCGGTATTGAACCTGTGCTTTCCACTACCGGCGGCACATCAGATGCGCGGTTTATAAAAGATATCTGCCCGGTCGTAGAATTCGGCACCACTGGCTCCACCGCCCATGCGATTGATGAAAAAGTGAAGGTAGAGGATATTATTAAGCTCAAAGATATTTATTTGCGAGTTTTGCAGAAATTCTTAGCAGCCTAAGAAATCTTACTATCCGGAAATGCCAGCTCATGGCGAGCGCGCCAGTCATCGGTCACATAATTGATAATGAGCGACCTACGTGTGTCGGGAATCTTGCGCTTCTCAAACCCGTGAAAACTGTTTGGCTCTTTAGGTACAAAAATCATCCCCTGATTCATCACACTTGGCGCTCTGCCGAAATAGCTTTTGTCAGGATTATATATATCGGTTCCCAAATCTTCTGCACCTTCACCGGTATTTAAATAGATCTGAATGGTGATGAGCTTTTCTTTGATGTCCATATGCGGCTCTAACCAAAAACCATTTTTATCCTGGCAATATTCAATACGCAGGTAACTTCCGGAGAAAGAGACATTGCAGAGTTGCTCAATGGATTTAATAACCGCCTTGTCACTAAAGATATTGGCCAACTCATTGAATACAGCATATTCTTTGCGCATCGCTGGTGAAACAAACTGGCGAAGCTCATTATGGCTGTCGCGCTTGCCCATCGTGTCGTAACCATCTGCCGGATAAATAGGCAGAGCAACGATGTCCTGACACATGGGCTCAGGCAACGCTCCTTCAAACAACCAGTGTTTGTAAGGGGTGGTTTTTAATTCTGCATGCGTAAATGAAGAGGCCGCACCTGCAATAATATTCTGTTCGTGAATTGCGGTAGAATGCGCCTGCAATGGCTTTGCTGACATAATTTTTCCTAGGATCTGTTATATTATTGGCTCTTAAATAATGGGATATAGCAAAAAAACTATATAGCAATCTTAATCGTGTATCCTCATCATACCAATTTGCCTCATTATAGAACGTATTTTTCACACACGCGCTTCAAAAAAGAAAAATATTCGACCAAATAAAATATATATTTCTTGACAACTATTTACCTTGCAATAAAAGGAACGGTTTTGTTTAATGAAAGATGCGGCCTTACCATAAAAGCTAAGGTGCGTAAACCTCAACACCATAAGGAGTCCTGCTATGTCTGTAGAGTCTCATATCGCAAGCCTTAATGCCAAACACTCTGAGTTAGAAAATAGACTTTCTGAGGAAATGGCGAGGCCAAGTTCTGATTTCTACACAATAAAAGACATTAAAAAGCAAAAGCTACTTGTAAAAGAGGAAATTTCACGCCTGATGCATAATATTATTGAGCATCGAAAAACTGCATCATAAGCGAAATTATTTCTGTTTTACCACCGAAGCCCGCTTTAGCGGGCTTCTTTATTTAAGACCTCTGGATAATTCAATATTATCTGCTATAGCTTTAAGCATAATATCCTAACGCGAAAGTATTATGCAGCAAAAAACCCGTATCGCCCCTTCTATTTTATCCGCTGATTTTGCGCAGCTAGGTAACGAAATAAAAAATATAACAGCTTCAGGCGCAGATTATATTCATATCGATGTCATGGACGGTCATTTCGTACCCAACATCACCATCGGTCCGTTAGTGGTAAAAGCAATACGCGCACACAGCGCATTACCGTTTGATGTGCATTTGATGATTGCCCCCGCCGACCCTTACATTAAAGAATTCGCCGATGCCGGCGCCGACATCATCACTGTGCATGCCGAGGCCAGTCCTCATTTGCACCGCACTTTGCAACTTATCAAGTCTCTGGGCAAAAAATGTGGGGTGTCTATTGTTCCCTCTACACCCGCAAGCGTCATAGAACATGTGATTGATATGGTTGATTTAGTACTGGTGATGACAGTCAATCCTGGTTTTGGTGGGCAGAAGTTTATTGATTCACAGCTTGATAAAATACGCGCAATACGTGCAATGATTGATAAATCAGGCCGCACTATTGATTTGGAAGTTGATGGCGGCATAAACCCGGAGACTGCAAAGCTCGTGGTTGAGGCAGGAGCGGATGTGTTAGTGGCTGGGGCAGCCATATTCAAAGGCAATAATGACGCCTACTCAGTAAACATAAAATCCCTGCGTAAATAACACCTATAAACTGTATTTTACGTTAATTAAGCTTGTATTGCTATGAAACCTATAGTAGAATTATTAACTAATAAATTCTACCAATGAGAGTCATAGGGAGTTTTATGCCAATTACTATTTTAGTTATCGATAATGATCCGGCACACAGTTCTATAATATGCACAACCATTAAGGATAAATTGAATCATAATGTAATTGCAGTAAGCACTCCGCAAGAGGCAAAATCTTATTTTTCTTCTGAAAGTTTGCAAAAACCTGATTTGATTCTTTTCGATATATCAAAAATTGAAGATCCGCAGGAGATTGTTTCAAGTTTTCGCCGCACCGGTGCCAGTACCCCTATTATTGTTCTTGCAAGCTATGGAGATTACGAAAATGCCATAGCTGCTGTTAATGCCGGTGCAAATGATTTTCTGAATAAACCCGTGGCAGTAGAACGTATGGATGTTACTTTTCGTAATGCCATGTTATTAAAAAACAACAATCTTGGTTTCGCTAAAAGTAATGTCACCAATATGATTGAGTTTTCCCTGTTTAGTGATGATGGAAATATCCGCCGCATGACTGCAATCGAAGCCGAGGCCATAAAATGCGTCATGCAGCTTTACCGCGGGCGGATGACAGATGTAGCAAAACATTTAGGCATAGGCCGTTCAACTCTCTATCGCAAAATCAGTGATTTTAATATTCCTCATCCTTCTGGCAAGAAAACTGATTTTCTAAACGTTTCACCCGTAAGCGTTTTATCCAGATAAGCTAAATATCCGCATACATATGTTTCTCTGCCTTGCCGCCCGGATGAGTAACTGCACCGTTTTCAGCGGGGCCGACAATTTGCGCATATTTCCAGAGTGTGCCAGAAGTATAATCATTCTCACGCGGTTTCCACGCGGATTTGCGTTTGGCAAGCTCGGCATCGCTTAATTCCACATTCAATGTACCTTTTACGGCATCAAGTACAATGATATCGCCATCTTTAAGCAAGGCTATTGGCCCACCGACTGCCGCTTCCGGCCCAATATGTCCCACGCAGAATCCTCGTGTGCCACCAGAAAAGCGCCCATCGGTAATGAGTGCTACAGAATCGCCTGCGCCCTGCCCGTATAACGCTGCGGTAGTAGAAAGCATCTCACGCATACCGGGGCCACCTCTTGGGCCTTCATAACGAATCACAATCACATCACCAGCTTTATATTTATTTTTGCTAACCGCCTCAAATGCATCTTCTTCGGAATCAAAACAGAGTGCCGGACCTTTGAAATGAAGGTTTTTCATGCCAGCAACTTTTACAATCGCGCCTTCGGGTGCGAGGTTGCCTTTGAGCGTTACGACACCGCCAGTAGGCGATAAGGGATTTTTAATCGGCAATACCACATCCTGCCCGGAAGGAAATTTAATTGCCTTTAAGTTTTCTGCCTGGGTTTTTCCAGTAACGGTTATGCAATCACCATGCAATAAGCCGGCATCCAGCAACTCTTTCATGACAATGGCTATACCACCTACATCATAGAGGTCTTTTGCCACATAACGTCCGCCTGGCTTTAAGTCGGCTATGTACGGGGTACGCTTAAATATTTCACCCACATCATGCAAATCAAACTTAATTCCCGCTTCATGTGCAATCGCTGGCAAATGAAGCGCTGCATTGGTAGATCCCCCCGTTGCCGCCACCACCATTGCTGCATTTTGCAAAGCCTTAAGTGTTACAATGTCACGTGGGCGGATTTTATTTTTCAGCAATTCCATTACCGTTTCACCTGATGCAAACGCATGCATATCGCGCGACTCATACGGCGCAGGCGCACCGGCTGAGCCGGGTAACGCCAGACCAATAGCTTCTGATACACAAGCCATCGTATTGGCGGTAAACTGCCCACCGCACGAACCACCAGAAGGGCAAGCAACCTGTTCTAATTCATCCAAGTACGCTTCATCCACTTTTCCGGCATTAAACTGCCCTACCCCTTCAAAAACATCTACCACGGTTACGTCTTTGCCACGGAATTTACCGGGCATGATGGAGCCCCCGTAAATAAACACAGAAGGCACATTAAGGCGTACCATTGCCATCATGAGGCCAGGGAGTGATTTGTCGCAGCCCGCAAGCCCCACAAGCGCGTCGTAGCAATGACCGCGCACGGTAAGTTCAACCGAATCGGCTATAACATCGCGCGAAACCAGTGATGATTTCATACCCTGATGCCCCATGGCGATGCCGTCGGTTACCGTAATGCTGGTGAATTCACGCGGAGTTCCGCCTGCTGCCGCCACACCTTTTTTGACCACCTGCGCCTGGCGTGCAAGCGTGATATTGCATGGAGCAGCTTCGTTCCAAGTCGTCACCACCCCTACAAAGGGCTGTGCTATCTGCTTTTTACCAAGCCCCATTGCGTAATAATAAGAACGGTGCGGCGCACGCTCAGGCCCCTCGGTTACATGGCGGCTAGGCAGTATCGATTTTCCATATTTTTTTGTCATAAGCTGGCTTCCTGTGGGTTTTGAGGAATTATTGATAGTCACTGTATATCAAAGTGTAAAGCCATGAGCTTAAAAATTTTGCCTTTATAATCAAATAATGTTGCCTTAATCATATTTCTCCTGCTATTAACCAAGCATAATATTTGTAAGCAAGGGGTTCAGAATGATTATTGCGTCAAACGACATAAATGCAAAATTACAGAAATTTTTATTGCGTAGTTTTACCTTTATCTGCGTGATAGCTGCTCTGGCAGCGCCACAGGCACAAGCCGCAAGCACTTTTCTTCTCCAGCTTGGCTCATTTGATTCAGAAACCCAGGCCTCACAGAAGTGGGATGAAGTAAAAGCAAAGAACGCGGACGTACTTGGCAGCTTTAGTCTCCATATTTCCAAAGTATCCATGCCGCCTGATAATGCCGTTAGCTACCGCGCTCAGGTAGGCCCCGTTGATTCTTACGATAAAGCTTCCAAAATTTGCACTAAATTGCAGAATAATGGCAATGAATGCTATATCGTTGAAACCGCACTTTTAGCTGACGAAACCTCTGCTCCAGCCACTGCTTCTACTCCAACACCTGCTCCTGCAGCTTCGTCTGAAACACCCGCACCGGTTGCCACTGAAACTGTTACCGATGTGGTGGTTGCCGATCGCGCTCCTAAATTCCTGGACGATGAATCAGCACCAGCGGCAACAACTGTAGCACAAGCTCAACCTGCTCCTGCTGCACCCGTTGCACAAGCAGTACCTGAAGAAAACGCCTTCCCCCATGCAACCAAGGCAATGGTAGCAGCACCAGCGCCAGTGGTAACTTCAACACCTGCAGCACCCGAGACAGTGGCACAGAATGATGCTACTGCGTCTTCTCCCGGAGCTTATGTACCCGGACGTGAACCTAAATTCTTAGACGATGATATGTCTGCTTCACAACCCGCGCCAGTAGTTGCCGCCGCTGAACCAGCTCCCGCTGCTCCTGCGCCTTCAGAAAAACCTGGTTTCTTTGGCCGCTTGTTTAGCAGCAAATCTAGCACTCCGCCTTCTACAGTCAGTGGTACGGAGCCAGCTGGTAATGTAGAGGTAGCTGAAGCCATACGCGTGCCGCTTACCAAGGATAATTCCACAAGTTCAGCGAAATATGCTGTTCCTGCAATTCACGGGCTTGGCGGATTGCCAAATCAGACGATGGATAAAACCTACTGGGCACAGCTTACCTATTTTACTGACGAAGCAGCCGCACATAGTTTCTATGATCAGTTCCACGCAAATTACCCGCAACTCACTGATAATGTGCGAGTGCGTGTGACTCGTCCTTATTCGTATATTAATCGCCCGGGCCATGTGTCTCTGCGCATGGGGCCATTTGCGACTATACGCGATGTAAAAACATTGTGCTCTGTAGCAGCACAGCAACATCTGCGTTGTACCTCAATTAAAGATGTTGGCTCGTCTGTTGCAGCAAATCTTCCTCGCACAGTGGCAACAAAAACTGCCAGCATATACGCTGCTGCAAGCAGCGCGACTATAGTATCCAGCAATAAATCTGGTGTATATTGGGATCAGCTAGGTACTTATGCTTCTGCTGATGAAGCATGGGACAGATGGCAAAGCATTACCGAAGGCAAAAAGAAGACCTTTGGTAAAATCAAAGCAACCGTTACTACCCCACAAAACAGCAGTGCGGATCATCCGGTATACCGCCTGCGCGCTGGTCCATTTACCAGTGAGGCTGCGGCTAACTCGATTTGCAATAAGCTTTCCAATGTGGGTGAGAATTGCCTGGTTATAAGTGAGCATTGATTTTTTGGTAAATAAATACTGTACATAAAAAATCAGTTTGCTATATAAAACACCTCTTTTTTTGCCATATTCCGCGGTAGCTCAGTGGTAGAGCAATCGGCTGTTAACCGATCGGTCGTAGGTTCGAGCCCTACCCGCGGAGCCAAAAAAGATTAGCAGATTCAGAATCTGCTAACCCATTTTTGTTTGTGGTAAACGAGAGTTAGGTGATTCACAATTTTTACTGCAATAAAATCAGTTTCTAAACGTCGATATCAAGTTATATGCGCGCAGTAAATAAAACTCATTATATAAACGGTCATCCGACATATAAATGTCTTTCAATTCCGGTCTCAGCACATCCTTCTTATCTATACTATGTAATGATGCAGCAGCAATTTCTTCAAGTGACTGATCAGGCAACCATTCTTCTATATCTTTGGCAGCTTTAGGCGGCAGGTTCTTTATGAACTGCGCCTTTGTAAGCTCCGGCAAAGGGACGTCTGACGCCAATATATGAATGCCTGTATTCTTTTCAATTGCATCATACAATTTTACATATTTAAATTGCTTATAAATTGCATTTAATGCTGCATTCACAAATACAGTGGGTCTGTTATCAGGAATCCATTGTTGTAATATACCACCCGGTGCCAAACGCAACTTTACCGCTGTCAGAAATTCGGTAGTATAAAGCAACCCACTTCCCGCAGCTTCAATAGGTGGAGGAGGATCCAGTATAATAATATCGTATGTATCCCCCGAACGATTCAAAAAACGCCTTCCATCATCATTAACGATATGAACGCGTGGATCCGTCAAAACACGCTCGGCATCAGAATAAAAGTAACTGAATGATTTAAGAACCCCTTTGCTAAGTTCAACGGCAGTAATGGAATCCAGTGGCCACGCAGTTAATGATCGCACCGTCGTTCCCATACCAAAACAAATAACAAGTGCTGATTTGGCATCCGGATGATGCAGCAAAGGTAAATGCGCCATATTTTTGGTAACGTTATTAAGCGTAGTCATTCCGACACCATTCACCGTTAATATTTTGTCCAGGTTTTTTCCTAGCGCGCCAATGTAACCTATATGATCCCGCGTAAGCATCCCGTTGCTTTTTATGTGATCTTCGTAATTCGGCATATAAAAGGAGGTAAATAGTATCAGTATAAATAAAGCTAAAGCCTTTATTCTGTGGATATTAACATCGCGAAGCATGAAATAAGAAATAGGCAATAACATGAAAGCATACGCAATAAGGCTTTCTTTAATACCTGCTACCGGAAATAATATATAAGTGGTAAAAACGGGGCCAGCAATACACCCCAGACAATTATACATATAGGCCAGAGATATATTGCGGGTGTTGTTACCACAGGCGTTATCGATAATTTTTGGTGTTAAATATCCAAAACAAAAGCATAATGGCGCTATGGATAAAACGACAAGCTGAGGAAAGCATTGCAGTACAACAAATGAAGTGGCCATAATGGGCAGAAGTGCAAATATTGGCAACCAAGTAATAATAGTATAATACAGGCTTATATTATTTAAATTTTCCCGGTACATCTTTGTACCAAACGCAGTGCAAATCAAATAAACAGCTAAAATAATAGCAAATGAGTACACTGTAGAGCCTAGCGCAAATATAAATGATTTTATCCAGACTACTTCACATCCAAGCGTTACAAAACCAAAGGCGAATAATATTAAAATGACCGAGAAGGGAATTCTTCCAGATCCCACCTTATCTGGTGAATCAATTGTTGCAGACTCAGTAATGGCAAAATCAGGTAATGCGCATAAAGCAAGAATCGCTACAATAATATTGAGCGCTACTGTAATTTGCAATGTGTACTGAAAACCGTAAAGCTCAATAGAAACACCAGGTAAAACACAGCCAATCAAAGCTCCGCAGAGATTAGCATAATAAAGAAAACTAAAGATTCTATCCTCTTTTTCATTGTTTTGAATACACCGCATGAGAAATGGAAATGTACTTCCTATCAATGTACATACGGGCAGTAATATGATCGTTATAAAAAGGCAGGAATATAATAAATAGCTCCCGGACTGCATCTGCCCTGAGTCTAAGAGAAATAAATACCCTTTCTTAAAAAAGTAAGGAACCGTAAATGCCAGACCACCAATAAGCGCTTCTACCATAGCATAGAAAATCAAGGCAAGACGCGGAGATATGATATTGGTTATCCTGCCGGAGAGAAATGTGCCAAGTGCTAAACCCAACATAAAAACGCTAAGCACTGCAGAACTGATGGGAGTAATAACGCCAAAATACGTCATAGCCTGACGAAGCCAGATGGTTTGGTAACTGATAGACGCAGCGCCGGAAATAATAAAACACAAAAATGCAATGCGCCTAATGGAAAAAAACATTCAGACCCCTTATGTAAATCATGGTGCTAAATACTTATTAAAATAATATTGCTATAGCAATATACTACTTATCCAGCTTATCCGAAACCACGAGATAGCCACGGTATATGCCATCACCATCTTTCGTATTCATCGCCGCGTGCATCAGCGACACAGGTACCCAGAACCAGGGGTTCTTGTGGCCCGCAACATCCATTACCAGACAGGAATCAGTCTCAGGGTGATAGGCAACAATCGGTGAGAAATGCCCGCCTCCCTCGCGCCCTAGGGTTTTGCTATCAAAATTAGCAATCACAAAGGTTTGGCTTTCATTTAAGTAAGCCATTAAATCGTGCCGAAAACGCTTTATTAAGACATCTGAGCTGGTTTTAGTTTCAATAATATTTACATCGAGTAAAAGCAGTCTGAGTTTTCTGCCTAAATCACCGAGTGCAAATCCGGGATCAAAACCTTCCTCGCATTTTCCTTCTACTTTTTTACGTGATTTTCCCTGCTCTTTACGTGCGTCAAAGAAAGTAATCTGTGTATAGCAGTTAAATGCCATTTTACCTTCACCCGGTAATTGTACATCGAGCTTTGTCTCTAGTGTCAGACCTTTTTTGCGTAAGCGTAACGCGTTTAAAACCATGACAGAGCTTGCGATGCCGCAATAGGTAGGTTTTATCTGGCGTTCAAATAAATGTGCAAGCGCATAAAAATGATTCGCATACTGCGATTCAAAAAGCCGCCTCTTGCCTTCTTTGGTATTCCAGAAAATAAGCTTTGGCTTGTCGTTCATAACTAATCCAGAAAAATTATATGGTGCGGGAAGTTTTACCTTTTGCCTTCAAATCTGCAACCCGTGAGAACTTCTCTTCTGCCGTATGTGCCATCTGATTCTGTGGTAATATTTTATCCGCATCACTAACCGGCGCACGTGTATTTACATCTTCACCTTGATTAAAGTAAGGACTATTAATACCACTTAATTTATTTTTTATTATCTCTACATCACTCATGCCATTAAACGTTTCTCGGATGAGTGTATCCATAACCTTCGCTTCTTCTGCCTCAGGTAAATGCTTAGTAATCGTGTTATGTACTTGTGTGTATATTCCCGCGAGTTGATCCACGGCTTTATCTATAGCGTCTATTCTCGGGTTACTAAATCCATTATCTCGTGCAACTTCGGTACAATTTTCCTTAAAATAATCAAGAGCAGTCCCACCGTAATAACGTATACCAAGCTCGCGATCATAACCATGCCCATCGAGGATAAGTTGTGCTTTTTGCATAGGACTAAGGTTAGTAACTGCGAATTTACTTTCCTCATTGGTTGACACTGTAATCGCCGGGACTTTTTTATTTGTATCGCCTGCTAAATTCACATCTGCCACCTGAAATTTATACATGCCAAATTTATCTTCATCCTTGCCTTTTAAAGCATCAAATTTTGACTTTGCAGTTTTATCAAACAAATCCTCAACAGTAATTCCAGTCGGAGGATTACCCAATTCACGGTTAATATAAGCTGTGAGTGAAGCTTTCATATCTTCTGTACTTGCAGTAATATTAATGCCTTCAGCATAGCCATCTTTGTTAGCTGCAGGCTGAAGCCCGGCATAAATACCTATATTTGCAAATGGTTTTTCCTGTCCATTTTTATCGATATAGGTCCCGCGAGTGCCACGAAATTCATACTCTCCGGCAGCCAGTACATTCATATCCACCTCCATACCGGGAAGGCGTGCTTTTTCATTGGGAATTTTACTGGAGCTTTCAGGTTTTTCGTTGGTATGAACTTTGATAAGCGAAGCATAACCAAAAAGGCGGCTGATACCATCTCCTGCGCGAACCTCTTGTTCGTATTTTGCCAATACTTCAGGCAGTTCCGACCATTTCGTGGCTTCATATTTGATAGGAGAAGTCATGTATATCCCTTACAATAGCCAATATCTTATCAGAACAACCTTAATAAATAGTTAAATAACCACATCGCCTTCGAGGAATTTCCGTGGATTATAGCTAAAATCCTCGGCTGCAGCCGTGTTATCCGAGATTAAATCGCGGTTCATACGCAAGGCAATATCTGCGTTTAAATCCGGCAACTGGTAGATGATCCCAAGAAAGCTGAGTATTGCCGAAAAAGCAGGGATTTTAATGAGGCGCGCGGGTTTGCCTATATACTCAAATAATTTCATTAGCATATCATGATAAGTAATAAATTCATCACCACCAAGATTATATGTTTTTCTGTAAGTCACAGGATTATCAATTATTGCAATTGCAGCATCGGCAATGTCCTGCGCATTTACCGGATTTCGGACACCTGAACCTTTTTTATAAATCACCAGTTTGCCAAAGCGCCGTATAATATCCGCCATTCTTGCAATACTGCTTCCGAAGCCGACTCCGTAACAAATATTGGGGTATAATGTTGTCATGTCCGGTATATTATTTACTTCGGGTTCAGGCAGCGATTCAGGTTTTTTAAATATATGTTCCGAATCAAAAGCAATCACACGTGTAATGCCCTGCTCTGTAAGTTTGGAAGATATTTTCTCCAGCAATTCAAACTTTGCTGCATGAATCAATACATCGGCTTTAATTTCCGTAAACGCAGCAATATCCTCCTTGTAAGAAAAATTAATTTTCCGCCACGTTAAATTTGGATGAGAAAATGCAACATGCGTGAGCTTATAAGTAGCAATCACATGCGCACCTTTGGCCAATGCTTTGCCAACTACACACATACCGATTTGCGAATCGGCGCCAGTGATTATAATGGTTTTGCCAGCGAGCGAGTTATCCTGCGGCGAAAACTGTGTAAGTTTATACAGCAATGCAATGCGTGCTATTTCATTTTTAGCCGTCATAGGTGGTACAAACGCGCGATTTAGCGTTCCTATGACTATCTTCAGCCAGCAACGCACCATTATACCAATCCGCATAATACTGAGCAGAAGTTTTTGTTCGCTGAAATGTTTGTTAAGGTAGAGTATAAAACCTTTAGCCTTTTGCTTCTCAATGAAAGAACTTGCCACTTCACTGGTACTTCTGAAATGCATCACTTTGACACTCGGTATGCAGATAACTTTTCCACCCGCTTTATGCACGCGATAGCAGAAATCCGTATCTTCCATATGCAGAAAATAATCTTCATCAAAGCCATCTAGGCGTTTATAAAATGACGCGGCAATACACATAAATGCGCCGGAAATTACCGGCACTTCATGCGTATTTTCCGGCATAGGCAAACGATTAAAATTTAGATTTTCAAATTTTTTAGAAATACGGTTGAAACCTAAACTTTCCACAATACCGTTCATCGGTGTAAGGAGTGCTCGCCTTCCTCCACGCTGCTCACTGCCGTCGGGATTTTGTAGAAAACATCCGGCGAGTGTATTTTCAGGATAGGTTGCTATTTCGGCAAGTAACTGTGCAATCGCACCGCCTGGCAGCATACTATCTGGATTGAGCAATAATAAATAGTCACCGATGGCTTGCGAAGCCGCAAGATTACAGGCTTTACCAAAACCTATATTCCCTTGCCCCTCTACAATCTTTAGTCGTGGTTCCTTAGCCTCTAACTCCCGCAAATGTTTTTCGTCGCCCGGGATATTACCGTTATTTACCAGCAAAATTTCTGTGCATTCTGGCTGTGCTAGCGCAGATGAAATGGCAAGCCACAATGTTGGGCCGGTGAAATAACTGACGATTATAATACTTACTGAAGAGGTCATGCAAATCCTATACACGACTCATTGTATGCAACTAGTTGCCATTGAGCAATTTCTCAATTTCTTCCTGGGACAGAGCTTTTTCAGGTTGGGGAGGAACATCCGCGGGATTGGGTGGCGTATTTTCTGTCACCGGCGGTTTTATATCTTGATCATTATAGGCTACGGTCGCCATTGTTTTTACTTTAGAAGGAATGATTTCATCAAATCCGTCACCCTGCACATCCTGACCCGCCGCCTGATCGGTAGTTGGTATTTCCTCCGTGGGACGCTTTGCCTCCATGGCAGCATTGGCCTCCTGCAGGCTTTTCATGATTGTGTCTAAATCATTAGCAGAAATTACCGGATTCTTGCGGTGCTTAAGCTGTTCTGCCGGATCTTCGTCATCGGGCAACCCCGAATTCTCATCCTTCGGCAACAACCTGTCATCAACGAACTGGCTGTTGTTAAAAATAATTTTTCCAACATACGAGGTGCGTTCAATTTTTATAGCGTCTGTGCAGCCTGAAAGCTTAAAAGCTTCATAAGCCGTATTCGCTTCAATTTTTATGGATTCGCCGGTTTTGGGTTGTATGGAATACTGATTTGCGGCAAGCGGCACAAGAGCGCGTTTTCGCATCGGCAATGATTCAAATATGATTTCTTCTTCTGACATCAGGATGCTTTTTTATTATCTTTTTTATGGCTCCGGACTTGTAATATACCATAAAAGAACGTAACAGACCCCGCCATTCTAGCCTATTTTGCTGTTTTGCCACAATATGTTACCCGCAAGATACAGTGAGCCACAGATAAGAATTATAAAGTCATTTTTCTCTTTATTTACAATAGATTCTATTGCCTCATAAATGTCACTGGCAGTGCTATTTTCGAGGCCAAGTGCCCCAGATAAGGAAGAAAGTTCCCGAGGAACCCAACTTTCACGCTTTCCTTCAATAGGGATTGCGGTCAGCGATCTTGAATGTACAGCCAATGGTAAAATGAAATTTTTTGCATCTTTATTTTGAAGTATGCCGCATATTAAATGCACAGGCTTTTTCTGAGAATTTATCCACTCAGCAAGTATCTCTCCTGCTGCAGCATTGTGACCACCATCAAGCCATAACTCGGAATTTTGCGGAATAAGATCAACAAGCCTTCCTTTATCGATACGCTGCAAACGCGCTGGCCACATAGCGTTGGTGATGCCATGCACTATATCTTTATTAGATACTTTAAACGCTTCAAGACAATCTATTGTGGCAATGGCGGTTGCGGCATTGAGCATCTGATGGTGACCAGCAAGATTAGGAAATGGAAAAAAATATTCGCGTTTTGCAGATTTAAAATGAAATCCGTTTTGTGCTTCTTCAACTTTCCATTCTCTGTTGTAGCGATATAGTTTTGTATGTAATTCATTGGCTGTATATTCAATTATTTTATTTACTTCAACATCCTGTTTTCCAATGATACATTGTGTATTATTTTTTATGATTCCCGCCTTTTCATAAGCAATTTTCTCGATAGAATTCCCGAGGAATTCCATGTGATCCATCGAAATAGGGGTAATGACAGTAGCCACGGGAGAGTGTACCGTATTGGTTGCGTCTAACCTTCCGCCGAGTCCGGTTTCTAGCAAAACGATGTCAGCTTTAATTTCCGAGAAAGCAAGAAACGCGGCAGCAGTAGAAGCTTCAAAAAAAGTAACTGGATATTTTTCTGTTTGAGATTTTACGCGTTTTAAGAGCGATAATAAATATTCATCGTCTATTTCCTTGCCAGCGAGATATATCTGTTCATTGAATTTTATAAGATAGGGTGAGGTTAAGCGGTGCACCTTATAACCTGCGGATTCCAGAATAGCAGTCATATAGGCAAGGAACGAGCCTTTACCGTTAGTGCCCGCCACATGCACGACTGGCGGCAGTTTATCCTGCGGATTACCAAGTGCAGAAAGCAACGCAGCCACCCGATCAAGCGATAAATCAATCGCTGCAAGTTTAGAACTTGCAAGCTCGGCAAGTATAGCTTCAATCTCCGGATTGGGATGTTTCATAGCATTTTTCTAATCCGCAGCAACGAGGCATGGCTTTTAATATCATGCACACGCAAATAATCAACGCCCTGTTCCACCAGATAATCCGAAATGAGTACGGTTTCAGGATCGCGCTCATCGGCTTTTTTACTGGTAAATAATGACATAAAAGACTTGCGTGAATGGCCTACCATAAGAGGCGCCCCAAGCGATTTAAGCCGGGCTATATTTTTTATAATCATAAGCGATTGCACTGGCGTTTTTCCAAAACCAATACCCGGATCAATTATTATATTGCCTTCATGTTCTTCAACCAGCTTTGCCGCCCATTCGTATATTACCTCAATAGCATTCACGTCATTCGCAAGAGTGATTTTGGGGTCGGCAGGCGCAGTAAGCGAGTGCATGAGCACAAGTTTGGTGTTATATTCCTTGGCGAGATTAAACATTCCTGAATCTTTGCCGCCACTTACATCATTTAAAAATACTGATTCTGTGTTTTTAAAACACTTTAAAAATTTCCGCGCGGTCTCGGGATGGCGTGTATCAATGCTAAAGCTCACTGTGCTGGTACGCGCAGCAACCGCTTCCATGACGGGTTCAAAGCGTTTCCATTCCTCTGCGGGCGATAATAAAACCGCACCAGGGCGAGTGGATTCCGCACCAATATCAATCACGTCCGCACCGTCTGCAATCATTGCATCCATACGCTCCTCTGCGCTTTGCGGTAAGGCTGCAACCCCATCACCGGAAAAGGAATCCGGCGTTAAATTTAATATGCCAACAAGTTTGGTCATTTGAGTGTATAACTGGTTTTAGTTAGATTATTGGCAATGCTTCCCGCAATTTCACGTGCGGTTTTACCATAAAAATTTCCTTTTGCAGGATATACCCAATCCGGCGCAATGTCAGCAAGCGGAATGAGTGCAAAGTCTCGCGCTGTGAGATGGGCATGAGGAATAATAAGATTTTCTTCATTTATTACCAAATCGTCGTAAGCCAAGATATCAATATCTATCTCACGCGGCCCCCAATGACCTCGCTCCACTCGCCCAAGCTTCTTTTCTATAGCTTTAATTTCGAGGAGTAATTGCTGCGGTGTTAATATGGTTTTGCAGCAAAGCGCCATATTTAAAAATGTAATATCCCATTCCAGAGGCGCACCTTCTGGCAATAAAGCAGCGGATTCATATATCGGGGAACATACTAGATCGACTACGATTTTACCAATTTTAGCCACTGCACTTTGCAGATGCAAAACCCTATCGCCACAGTTAGAACCAAGCCCCAGAATGACCATATGCTTAATCAGGCACTATCCAGGAGAATGGCGGCAAATCTGAATAGGTAAAGCTTGCACCGCCTAACACAAAACTGACAGGCAGATTGCATTTAGTGATTTTCACTAAAATTTTTACTTCTTTCGCAACAGTTGGCCGGATGGTACGGTAAATTTCTGCACCCAGATATTCAATGAGTCTAAATTCCTTCTTTTCGCATAATTTCCATACGAGTCTGCTTATTTTATCATAACAAGCAAAATCATCTTGATCAGTTTTACTGGCTTTGGTGAGTGATGGATAAAATAATTTGATATCGACCTCTACAGCCTGTGGGGTCTTGCGCTCTTCTTTTTCACAACCAAGACGCACTGAGAGGTGAATTTTATTTACCGCCAGGCAATTATTATATGAATGTTTTGTAATTTTTTTCGGCATAACACCTCTGATTACCACAATAATTTATGATAATGGGGCGCAATTAATGGCACAGTAATCCATAAATGCAAGCAAAACTGGGTAAAATAAGGATTATGCAGCTTGAGCTAAACTAAAGCCCTGGCTCTGGTGTTCGCCAAATCCAATCATGGGTACAATAGAGCCAATACCAGTCAGAGAAGCCTCAGCAACGTCCATCACGTGGTATATTCCCCAACCTAAGGAAGATTTCTGCTCTACATTATCATTTGCTTTTTCAGGATGGGCTACAGAGTCGATCTGTTCATCAACCGCTTGGAAGAAGTGTTCCCCAAGATCTTTACCACCTTTTACAAAGGTATCGAGCGTGTCCTCTAACATAGCAGAGAATCCACTCTTTTTATTTTCTTCATCTGCAAGCTTCTGCTCTTCGGATTTATTGTTATCCAGCATGAATTGCTTTTCCTGCAGTAATTTACTTTCTTCTGCTTGCCTGCGTTGTTCTTCGCGGTCTAACTGTGCAACCTGATGATCCTGTACAAGCTGCATCTGTGTATATTTGATATCATTTACTAATTGTGAAGGTTTCTCATTATTTACAAGCCCTGCATAACCAAATCCACGTGCGGCCATATATATGGAGTTGACCAGACTTGGGTCACGTGCGAGTAAGGCTTTTAAATCTTTATATTCACTAACATCAAGCGATATAGAATTGGGCGCGGGAACCTCGCCGCCGAAATCTCCACCAAGCGTGTGGGGAGAGTTATAATCAACATTGTGAACTACAGTCATCATAGTAGTTA
>Ga0206962_1015_pt1 | contig 69182 bp, 56 predicted proteins | sample Alteio_BWOrgHeat_27_FD_153241 | JGI IMG/M metagenome (GOLD analysis project Ga0206962, IMG submission 153241) | Enriched cells from forest soil in Barre Woods Harvard Forest LTER site, Petersham, Massachusetts, United States -... | ecosystem: Environmental > Terrestrial > Soil > Temperate forest >...
TCCATCTTCCCGGACTCAAAATAAGAAAGACCGAGAAAGGATATCCTGACATGATTTTCAAGATAGGGCAATGTAATATGATCCTCTATACCTTTCCGGTATTGGGTTGTAACGCCGGTAATGAATACAGGCGGATTCTGACTCAGGGAATTGAGCTGTTCAATAGAATAAGAAAACACACCTTCTGAAGTAGCAATCAGGAGCTTATTATCAGACTCTACAATATGATTTATTTCGCCTGAAGTAAGTTCATTTAAAAATCCATAATTCGTAACCGATAAATTATATTCATCCACTTTACATAAACCGGCGTTTGTTCCTACCCATACCCGGTGTAAGGAATCGATCAATAATGTTCTGCAAAAATCAGAAGGCAGTCCTTTTCGTTCATCAATACTTATTACTTTGCTTTTTTTGTCGAATAAAAAGAGCCCTGCACCCCTCGTAGCAAGCCATAATCTTCCATTATCATCTTCTGCTATCGCATCCGTACGTCTTGCGAGCATTGGATTTTGTTCACTCCAATATTTAATTCCATGTATGCTGTCCCAGCTCATCAGCCCACTGGTGGTCCCAATCCAGAATACACCGTGCCTGTCAACCAGGAATGTATTGATCCTTTCCTTCACTGCCAGAAGGCTGGAAATAGTTAAATCCTTTTTTATCCTCAGGATATAATAGGTATGAGATCCGAAAAGATTTCCGTCTTTATCCGTGGTATAGTGATTGATATACCAGGGCATTTTATTTTCCTCGGAAAACAGATGAATATGAGCATCTTTTATGCTGACATACCCTGGAAAGCGACCGGTATAAAACAACTTACCGGGAAAAGAAGGCGTGACAAAAAGATTATTACCGGTATTCGACACCACTTTCATCTCTTTTCCGGTTAAAAGATATAAGTCGCCCGAATAACTTTGGGCCGCCAAGGTATCTCTGTTTATTAACGCGATGGAATTGATCCTTTTCTGTGCAAACCCTTCTTCGGGCCCTAGTTTTATAAAATCCGTCCTTGGCATATAAAATAATCCACGCTCCAAAGAGGTGAACCAATAGCTCCCTTCAAAATCAAGTGCTACCCCTGTGATATTCGCTCCGCCGAAATAATGCTTGCATTGGGTTGAATGCATCGGGTCGGGAAAACAATAAATACCCTGTGCGCTGCCTGCCACCCAGAGATAACCATTTGCATCAACGGAAACATATATAATCTGATCCTTTGTCTTAAAAAAGTCGTGCAGTCCTGTCTTGTCCAGCAGGAATACGTTAGATCCTGATGTAATGAAAAGACCTTCGTTCTTATAATAAATATAACTTTTGGCCGATGTGTTATCCGGGACAGCTATGCTTATTTGCTTTCTTGTTTCTTTTCCATGACTCCGGTCTATTTCCAGCAAGTTGGTCTTTTCATTATTCTTCCAGGAGCTTCCGTAACCATTTATGCAGTGTTTTTGAGGATCATCCGAGAATTGCAGGATAAAATTCTGATCTTTCAGGACAACTACCGGTTTAGATGTATTATATGGAGGGGCAATACGAATCAAACGTCCGTTTTGATAGGTCCCCAGCCACAATGTGTCATTTTCATCCACATAGATAGAAGAAATAAAAGCCACTGCGGAAATACCTTTTGTAATGGTCAGATCCTTTGTAAGAGTGGGCAGCATAAAAACAGAATCTCGATACACATAACCCAGATTAGAGTTGAGGGTTGTGAACCACATCCTGTTTTTGCGGTCTTCGTATAGTTTAAAGACTGTACTTTCCGGGAGCCCTTCGCGTATGGAGAAGTTTTTGAATGAATATCCGTTGAAACGTGACAAACCCGCATCGGTTGTGATCCATATAAAACCGGCATGATCGGTAAGAACCGCATATGACTCAGTAGAAGGGAGACCGTCTTTAGGGGAATAGGTACGGACAACAGTTTGCTGTGCTCCCGCAGAGAAAACAGACAACAAAAAAAGAAAGAAAGCAAAATAACGCTTGAAGAGCAACACTAAACAGGGGTTAACAATTGACAAACATCCATCAAAAATAGGATATTTCAGGTAGGAACAATCAAACCCCTGACATTGAAGTCCGGGAATTTTCTTCAAATATGCGATTGACTATGGGTCTACCTCTTTTTTGCCCGCTCATACTGCGGTGGCCAGTTTATCTCAACGCCCAACTCCTGGGCAGCTCTCAAAGGAAAATAAGGATCTCTCAAAAACTCTCGGGCCATTAGCACTACATCCGCTTTTCCTTGTTCTACAATACTGTTTGCTTCCTTAGCGGTGGTAATAAGGCCAACTGCACCGGTAAGCATTCCGCTTTCCTTTTTTATTCTTTCCGCAAAGCCTACCTGATAAAGTGGCTGTAAAGGTATTTTGACTCCCGAAGCATTTCCGCCTGATGAGCAATCCATCAGATCAATCGTTTTTGTTTTCAGAAGCTGTGCAAGATGTATAGAATCCGATTCCGTCCACCCCCCTTCTTTCCAGTCGGTTGCAGAAATACGCAGAAACAAAGGGTTATCATCCGGCCATACTTTCCGTACACTTTCTATGATCTCGAGCAACAGCCTTATCCTGTTTTCAAACGATCCTCCGTATTCATCAGTCCTTTTATTACTCCATGGAGAAAGGAACTCATTGATGAGATAGCCATGAGCCCCATGTAATTCTATCACTTTAAATCCCGCTTTTCGGGCCCTCAAAGCCGCGTCTTGAAAATCAGTAATTACTTTTTTTATTTCATCCTTGCTCAATTCTGCCGGCAGAGGTTCTCCTTCATGAAAAGCGACGGCACTCGGTGCCACTGTTTGCCAGGAACCCTCATCGGGAGTAAGTGCTTTACCACCCAGCCAGGGAGCCATGTGGCTTGCTTTGCGGCCGGCATGCGCCAGCTGGATGCCTGCAAGACTCCCTTGTTTTTCAATAAACGTTACAATTCTTTTCAAAAAGGGAATATGCTCGTCCTTCCAAATCCCCAGATCTCCTGGTGATATTCTTCCTTCCGGCGAAACGGCAGTAGCTTCCGTCAGAATAAGCGCAGCCCCTCCTATTGCTTTACTCCCGAGATGGACGAGATGCCAGTCATTGGCAAAACCATCTTCGCTGGAATACTGGCACATAGGCGACACCAGGATGCGGTTTTTCAGCTCTATGTTTTTAATTTTTAATGGGGAAAAAAGGGAAGGCATATTCAAAATATTAGGATACTATTTATACAGGCAGGATCATAAAAAATGGATTCATTATATAGAATCCATATGCGCTATAGCAAATTACATTGCTAAGTCTATTTCAGCTTTTCCAGCATTTCATTGGTAATGGCATCGGAATAAATACCCACGCCCCCCACAAGGATTCCCTTGAGTTTGCGTTTTTCCGATGAAATGGCATATAGTACAGATTGATCGGAGGGATCTTCGTTTACATCGAAGCGAAACGATTTGTCAATCTTAAATTCGTCGTGAAGCAGTTGGTATTTCCCGTCCTTGCCTTCCAGACAATTCGGTTTCAGGTTAAAATCTTCGGTATATCCTTGCTTTTTTAAGGCATTAATGCCTTCTGTAAGCGTTTCATATGTTTCCATATCCATTAGCTTCTTGGTGGTAATACAAAGTTAGAAATGTAACGTCAGTATTACAACCTGGCAACGGTTTATTTTGCTCTCCACTCATTCGGTTCATTTCTTATCTGCTCAATCTTCGAATGTACTGAACGCAATCCTTCCAGTTTGCCAAAAGCAAAATTCTCGCGAACAAAGTCCCCCAACCGTCTGGACTCAATCCACTCGCTCAAAGTTGCCCTTATTTCCTCCGACAGGAAATCATGAATTTCTGAAATTTCCGGTTTGCTCACCTTTTGTCTTTGATTTGATCAGTTATTTCAGTGAAAATTTCAAATCCCTTTATGCACAGAAAATGACACTATTCCACGATTGAATTATAAAGAAGCTGTAAAATGCAATTTCCGCTTTGTTTTGTGCACAGTAAGAATAATAAAATAAAAAAAAGGCGCAGAATAATTTCGGTGAACAAAAGGAATTGGAGCCCCGATTTGTCAAAACCTCTGGTAAAAGATCATGCTTAGTGCTTGGACGACCCAACTTTCCCTGATACCCAAATCAGATTATGACTAATTGTACGTCCGCGAGGAATAAATCAAATGATTTGTTTTATTCTATTATTTTTCTAATTTTGGAATACAACCAATTCATCGGAATCCGGCTTAAACTATTTGTCAGGCTCAATTGAATTGTTTTTGCCAATCGCAGACTTACTCAATCTGCTCATCACAAATTTGTAATTGCGTAAAAAAGGAAAATTTTCGTTTTCCAGGTCGTGTATTCTATATACGAGGCCCAGAGGGTTAATCATTCAATCTAAAACTAGCAAGCATATGCGGTTCGGAAGCAATATTTGATCTTCTTCAGGCTCTCCTCCGCCTCCTCTCTCCATTGCTACCATAAGGCCGTGGCACTTTCTCTTGTAGCCTTGGCAAATCGACGGATATCAATATATTTACACATCTCTTTACCCGTCATTTTTGATCTTGTCTATATTCCAAAGCCATTGTTATGAATACACTTTTTGATGCTTTATGCTCATCCTGGATGATCTCCCTTCCGGCACTTGCCGTCATTGTCCTGCTAATGGCAAAATTATTATACACTCCCTTCTTCAAAAACGAAAAAAGCAATTCTGTTTTCAGGGTATTGGTCATGATTCTTGTTCCGGGAAGTACCGTTTTGTTTATTTACCTGGCCGGTTCAGTCTACGGCTTTGGCTATGTCGATAAATTTATCGCCAATACCAATTCAAATAAATGGATCTGTCTTGTTTCAGAAGGTACTTTCCGGATGCATATGAAAGGAGGTGGTAAAACGGTCGGGAACAGACTCTATCTCTTAGATTCTAAAACAGGGGACAAAATTTACCGAACTGTAATTGGCGATTTCTCAAAAGTTATCCGGCTCCAGGGCGATACCCTTCTTTATCAATCCGGCCATAGTGCATTTGTATTGTACAATGTTCGGAAGAATATGCCGGTTGCAACTCTGGATGCTGAGACATTGCCAGTTCAGCTAAAAGAATTCAGCATGGGAGTGGAAGATTGCAGTTATGATAAAGAAACCCGCTCTATAAAGGCCAGCGCAAAAGATGGCAAGATCTATTATATCGACCCCTTTTCCATGAAAGCACAGGCTACGAACCCTGTTCCTGATAAGGCCGGCAAAAAGCTCAGATTTGAATCTCAGTTCATTCAACTGGACAGCATTCATTCTATTAGTTTGAAAAACAAGGACAGCGATGATAAACTGCTCCAGCTGGTGGATAAAGGAGGTAAAGCGGTAACAAGTGAAGGGGATTTTCTCTACGCCGAATTTGTCGCTAATGCTACTAAGCTAAATCGGTTTGTGGTTTTAAGTTATGAAACAACTGATAAAAGCAATTTCATCCTTACCTGCATATCTCATGACTATAAAGTATTATGGAAAATAAAACAGAGCGAGTTGGGCGCCAGTGATTTTTTCTCCAAAAAGATGGAGGCTGGTAAATATGCCAACAACCCCACCATCGATTTCCCAAAGGTGCTGGACGAGTCGCTGATCTTTACCATTCAGGGGTTTGTATTCTCTGTCGATCTCAACACCGGAAAGGTTAATTGGAAAACGCGACTATAGATAAATCTCTTTGCTCCGACACTAAAAAATTGGACAACGAATTTTGTTATTGAATAAGATAGTATTGTATTTTTGAAAGAATTTACGCGCTATAAAATGAAACCGTCACGTATACAATCCATTGATGCTTTAAGAGGCCTTGTCATGATTGTCATGGCCCTGGACCATATCCGGGATTTCTTTCATTACGATGCCGCCTTGCATAGCCCGGTAGATCTTCATTCTACAACAGCGGCATTATTTCTTACCCGTTGGGTAACCCACTTCTGTGCTCCTACATTTATTTTTCTTACCGGGCTCTCTGCTTATCTCTATGGACAAAAACACAGCAGCAAAGAGTTGACCCGCTTTCTCTTTACAAGAGGAGCATGGCTTATTTTTCTGGAAGTTACCGTAGTGGCGTTCGGATGGTTCTTTGACTTTAATATTCATGGTCCTGTCCTCATGGTTATATGGGCCATAGGAGCTGCTATGATTTTTCTTTCCCTGGTTGTACAACTCCCTTACCTGGCCATTGTGGCCGTAGGAGTTGCGATCACCTTTTTTCATAATCTCGGGGATAACGTTCATTTTACCAACGGCACCTTTGTGAATGATATCTGGATTATGCTTCATGGGCCAGGCAGGATACAGATTTCCGAACAGTTCAGGCTAAACTGTTTTTATCCTCTCCTACCCTACTTCGGATTAATCTGTCTGGGTTATGCTTTCGGTAAGTTATTCGGCTCCGACACAGCCCCTGAAAAGAGAAAGAAGGCTTTGTTATGGATAGGTACTTCGTGTATAGCCTTGTTTGTCGTCTTACGTTTTCTGAATGTCTATGGAGATCCCCAACCCTGGGAACATCAAAGCCAACCTCTCTTTACCGTGCTGTCTTTTATTAACTGCACCAAATATCCGGTATCGCTTCTTTTTGCTCTGATGATACTGGGACCATCCATTTTGTTTCTCTACTTCTTTGAAGGCATTCAAAATCGTTTCACTAAAATACTGACCACCATTGGTAAGGTGCCCATGTTTTACTACATCATCCATATATACCTGATTCATACACTTGCTATACTAACCGAAAACAGTGATCCTTTAAAATTCATGAAGGTAGATGGCCGGTTCCACTTATGGACCATTTATCTGATCTGGGTCGGAGTTATATTACTTCTTTATATGCCCTGTCAATGGTATGGCAGGTACAAATCGGCTCATCCTGAAAAATGGTGGCTTAGCTATCTGTAATATCCTAAAACAAAAGAGCGGGCTTAAATAAGCCCGCTCTTTTGTTTTACATCTTCAATATCTTCTGAACCACATCGCGTCCATGAATCGTAACCTTAACAAGATAGATTCCTTTATCGAGCGACCCCAGATTCAATACCGCTGTTTTGCCTGATACAGATATTGAATATACCAATGAACCTAGCACATCATAAACCTGAATGATCTCCCTGTCTGGTATATCACCGAAAGCAAGTGTCAGCTGATCAGAAAACGGATTGGGATACATGCTAATAGCTTCTCCGGCCGAATAGGTTTGAATTCCTGTGCACAGGTTAACATGTATGATCTGTGTCGTCATTCCTTTGCATCCGTTCAGATCCGTATAAGCATAGGTAATTGTATCGGTACCGGTACCGGCTGTTACAGCGCTGAACATATTTCCGGAAACACCTCTTCCGCTATAGGTTCCTCCGGCAGGATTTCCGGCACTCAGCGGGAACGTAGGATTATTGATACAGATATCAGTCGGATTCTGCGTGTATGTTACAGCCGGCAATGCATCTACCGTAATATACATGGTATCCTGCGTGCTTGATCCAGCCGAATTCGTTGCCACTAACAGAACCGTATAAGTACCGGGTGTTGCATAGCTGACAGTCGGGTTTTGCTGGTTGGAAGAAGCAGGGATACCTCCCGTAAAGCTCCAGTTCCAGGAAGAAGGAAGATTAGTGGAGTGATCGGTAAAGGCAATGTTTGTTCCGCTGCACAAAGCCGAAGAATGGGTAAACTGAGCCGTTGGTGCCACATGCGTATTGGCTCCTGCAATATTGATATTATCGACATATATATTCTGACCGTTATGACCGATATTACGGAATGCAACCATCACATTACCCATTCCTGCGTAAGCAGTCAGATCAACTGTATCTGTTCTCCATTGTGCGGAAGTGGGAACAAAAGCTGTGTTTTTGAGATCCGGAGCAGTAGCAAGACCCGTTCCGCCTTTCAGATATACCTGTGTATAGGTAACACCGCAATCTGCAGAGACGAGCAATGCAAGGCTATCACTATAAGTAGCATCATATCGTGCATAGGCTACATCAAAAAACAACTTGACTTTATTATATGCTGTCAGATCGTATTTCGGTGTTCGCATTTCATCGTTTCTGCCTGTAGCATCATTGACATAGTCATTAAAATACATACAGGCGCTGCTGGCTCTTCCGGTAGTTGTAAAATGTTCCCATACAAAAGCATCATTCCCTGCATTGTAGTTCTGCCAGTTGGCAGGCGGAAAGAGGCTACCCTCAAAACCTTCTGACAGAGGAAGGCTGTTAACACCCGACACCGTGATATACGTGGTTTTTGTCATGGAGTTATTTCCGTTGCTATTGCTGCACGTAAGCGTTACACTGTATGTACCCGGTGTATTATACGTAACAGAAGGATTTTGCTGACTGGATGTAGCAGGGGTCCCACCGGAAAATGTCCAGCTCCAGGAATTGGGTGAGAAGCTTGACATATCGGTAAAGACAACTGCCATACCTGCACAGATGGTGGTATTATCAGCAGTGAAGTTGGCTACCGGAGGCTGGGTGCCGTTATTATACAAATCGGCTTGCCATACTCCACGACCGAAAGTAGCAGCACTGATCGTAGCCAGGGGATAAAAAATATGAAGGTCATGGACACAAACATCGGGCATACCGTTAGAATATGGAGCCCAAAAACTCATGGTTGAATCCCGATAATAAACGCCTACATCACAACCTATGTATAAACCGCTGGTTCCATTCCAGCTGGCAATACAATTTACCGGCAGATTAGGAAGTCCCGTTGAATAGTTTGTCCACGTAGCTCCTCCGTCGGTGGAACCATATATCTTATCATTGCCTGAATAACCGGAAAAACTAACCCAAACTTTGTTGGGATCCGTATTTTTAATTGCCAGGTTGGTAAGACGTGCATTACCTACCGGAAGTGTTCCTGTAACATCCGTCCAGCTAGTGCCTCCATCCGATGTCTTGATCAGTTTATTATCCTGTATCACATAGATCACCATCGGGTTGGAAGGAGCAACACCAAATTCCACGATAGAACCCGTACCAGGCAGCGTACCCATCTGAGTCCAGCTTGTTCCCTGATTGACCGATTTAAACAGTTGTTGATATCCACCGTAAATGGTGTTTGCAGTTAACGGATCCTGATGCCAGGGAGTAACCCATGCCCCTGTTCCGGTGAGCCCGGTAGTGATTCCGTTCCAGTTAACTCCTCCATCGGTGGTAACATTAAATGATCCCTGATATTGTTCTCCATACATGACCTGGTCGTTGCTCCAATCTATAAAACAAGCCATCCCGTCACCACCCATCGTATTGCTCCATCCTCCCGAATAGATATTGGTTCCATCATCCTGATGACCGGTGATAGCAAGCGATGCCGTTGTTTTGGAAAGACCGATCTGATAGATCTCTGCAATATTCATATTTCCGTTTATGGCAGTAAAACTTGTGCCGCTGTTGAGCGTTTCAAAAACACCTCCATCGGTTCCGGCAAAAACGCTGGTTCCGTTTTTATAAATCAGGTCATGAATATCGGCATGCACATAAGGTGCGCCTGATCCTGTCCATTGTGCAAATAGATTCCAGCTGGAGCCTCCATCCAGTGTACGCCATATATTTACACCCCCTACCACTACTTCATTCGCATTGGTAGGTGAAGCGGCTATGGAAAGCGTGTACCATCCTTGTCCGCCTGTATCACCTCCGTTGCTGGCCCAGCCAAGCAAGTTAGGTGATCCCGATGCTTTGGAAACAAAGGTGACACCCTGGTCGGTGCTTTGATAAAATGCATAAAAACCATCGTTTGTTGCATCACTTCCCACTACATATACATAGGATGAATTAGCAGGTGTTACGGCAATGGACATACGATCCACGGCGGTGGAAGCGGGCAGGCCTGTGGTAATAATACTGAAGCTTGCTCCACCATTCGTAGATTTATAAAAAGTATTGCTTACTCCATATACAACCGTCGTATCGCCCGGACGGTATTTCATATCGGTAATATTGTCGGTACCGCCACCCACATTATTCCATGTTGCTCCACCGTCGGTGCTGCGCATCATACCTTGAGTAGTGCCGGCAAAAAGAACTTTGTGATTGAGGGGGTTGATCAACAAACGGTGAATGCGGTTTCCCAGTGATACAGACCATGACAAACCGGTGTTGTTCCAGGTAGCGCCGCCATCGGTTGATTCAAGCACACCGATACTATAAGAATCACCGGCATCTCCATCACCGGTGGCCAGGTACATATGCTGACTGTTTGTGGGATCGAAAACAACATCCGAAACACCGATTACAGCCAGTGCATCGGTATTGGTGTTCCAGCTGGCTCCACTATTGCTGCTGCTCCATAAGCCTCCGTCGGGTGCGCCGGCCCATAGACCTGCGGAAACCGAAGGATCAAATCTTACCACATTCACACGGCCTGCATTGCTTCCGGTAGGATCGCCAAAAGGGCCGGTAGCCTGCCAGGTGGTGGACATGGGACGAGGTGTAACCGAATGATTATGGGTTTTATATTTCTGATATTCTTCCCATGCACGCGATGCTTGTGTTACATCGCCGCTAGGATATACACGGGGTTCCATAAAATGTTCCCAACGTTTGAAAAGCTCATATCCCGGTATTTCCTGTTCCTTTTCGCGTTTGGAGACCGGAGCCTTGCGGCTTTTAGCAAGCTCTTTCAGTTGCTTTTTGTTTTCTTTATAGAACGTTTTTTGTGTGTCGTAAAAATTGGAATGAGGGTCCAGCATCCGTCTTTTCCATTCCTGAGAAAAACTGCTGAAAGCCATCAAAAGAACAGTTGCACTGAGTATACATTTTTTCATGGTGTGTGTATGAGTATTCAAGATAGACTAAATAATCCTGAAAGAAAAAACGGAGAAATCAAATCAGGCCTTACGTAACTGATAAAAATACAATTGCCGGAAGAAAAAGCTTCCCGTGTGGTCTTTCTCCATGAAACAGATCAGCCAAGAAAGCCATCTTATGTCTTTATAAGGCGACTTTTTCCGGAGCATACCCTCCTTTGCTTTCATCACAACCTATTAACCTTTAATCAATTAACCTTATTTAAAGATGCCTCAAACTGCTCTTAAATAAATATTTTTAATGCGTGGCCTCCACAGATCAATAAAATCAAGTACATTTGCATACCAAACGGTCGGTTTATTCAAATTATAGCACAGAAACCAGCTGACAGCAAGGCTTTAAAAGATTGTATATCGGAGATCAATACTAAACTCCTTTCAACATCATGAATGATACCAAGGAACATATCTTAACCGTCTCTCTGAATCTTTTTCTTCAGAAAAGTTTTAAAGAAGTGACGATGAAGGACATTGAAGAGAAGACAAGGCTTTCAAAAGGAGCTTTTTATCACTATTTCAGCAGTAAGGAACAATTGTTTGAAGAGGTGATGGCTCATTTTTACTCCGATATTATGCTTACTGATTACAGCAAGTTTTCACAAACCTCCCTCTATCAGTTTTATAACGACAGCATAGACGCTAAGAAAGAAAAGATCAACACCTCCAAGGTAGTTCTGGCCAATGGGAAATCTCAGTTTACATCCAATCATTATTTTCTTCTTTTTGATGCCATGAAAATGCTGCCAAACTTTAATAAGCAGTGTGCCAAGCAACAAAAAGACGAACTGAAAGCATGGGCAACCATTATACAGGTGGCAAAAACAAACGGAGAAATTCATTCCGTTCTGAGCAATGAGCAGATTGCCAAACTGTTTGTCTATTCCAGAAAAGGGATTGGCATTGATTGTATTATGGCCGATAATCTGGATGGGGCCAGGAAAGAAATAAAAACACTTTGGGATACACTTTATAAGTCCCTCCAGTCTTAAAACATCAGCGTCCAACAAAAGCGATATTAAAAAAACTAAATCAACAAGAAGATGAGTAACGTTTCAAAAAAGAAAAAGCCCGTTAAAGGAATCATTATCGGGGGGATAGCAGCGGTTGCAATTATTATCGGCACTATATACTTTATCAGCTCTGCCGCTTATGAAACAAGTGATAATGCGCAGCTTGACGGGGATATCGTACCTATCCGGTCGGGTATCACCGCCTATATTAACGCCATCCGGTTTAATGACAACCAATTGGTAAAGAAAGGAGATACCCTTCTCATTTTCGATACGGATGAGGTAAAAGCAAAGCTGGCCCAGGCTGAGGCTTCTCTTGAAAATGCAAAAGCTAATTTGCTGGCGGTTCAAAACAAAGCTCAGGCAAGTTCTGACAATGCTTCGGCATCAAAAGAAACGGCCGAATCTGATCAGCAAAGTATTGTGGCGGCAAAAGTAAAACTGCAGAAAGCCCAAAAGGATTTTGACCGAACAGCCGAACTTCAGAAAATAAAAGCTGCCACTCAGGAGCAACTGGATAATGCTGAAAGCAATTTGCAAATAGCAAAATCCGATTATTCCAGAGCTGTCAATGAGCAGGAATCAGCAAGCTCTTCCTCACTGGGATTACAGTCACAAGCCAAATCGGAACAGAACCAGATTGATCTGGCAAAAGCACAGATCAAACAAAGAGAAGCTGAGCTGACCCTGGCAAAGAAACAAGTGTCTTACGCGGTGGTGCTGGCGCCGTGCAACGGAATTGTCACCAAACGTGCTATTCAGTTGGGTCAATACGTATCCACCGGGCAATCATTATGTGTGGTCATCAATAACGAACATTTCTGGATCAGCGCCAACTTCAAGGAAACACAGCTGGAAAAAATAAAGATTGGCAATATCGTGGATATTAAAATTGATGCCTATCCCAACCTGAAGCTTACCGGCAAGGTAGAATCTTATTCAGGGGCCACCGGAGCCAAATTTTCTTTATTGCCTCCCGACAATGCTACGGGCAACTTTATCAAAATCACACAGCGTTTTCCTTTGCGTATTTCCATTGACAATTTCCCTGCGGAAAAAGCCACGGAACTATTTCCCGGATTAAGCGCTTTTGTTAAAATCAGTACACACTAAGTATGGAAAGCGATCTTCTCAAAGAAGACATATATCCTACCGGGGCGGCCAAATGGCTGCTCATTGCCACTGCCATATCATGCGCTGTTCTGGAGCTCATTGATACGACAGTAGTGAATGTATCCCTGCGCGAAATCAGCGGGAACATCGGCGCCACCACTACGGAAATAGCGTGGGTCATAACCGCCTACAGCATTGCGAACGTAATCGTTATCCCGCTTTCCAGCATGCTGTCCAATCTGTTTGGCAGGAGGTTATACTTTACAGCTTCTGTTGCCATCTTTACTTTTTCTTCTCTGATGTGTGGTCTCTCCACCAGTTTATGGACACTTGTATTCTGGCGTTTCGTACAAGGCCTGGGTGGAGGCGGACTTCTCTCTACTGCTCAATCTATCATCATCGGAGCCTTTCCTCCCAAACAAACCGGTACAGGTATGGCCATCTTTGGTATCGGTGTTATTCTGGGTCCCACCTTCGGTCCCGTACTGGGCGGATATATCACCGATAATTTTTCCTGGCACTGGGTATTCTTTATCAATGTGCCCATCGGTGTATTAGCGGCATTTCTTTCTTTGAAATATGTGACTGATTTACCAGGCGCCGTTAAGCCTACCAAAATAGACTGGTGGGGAATTCTCTTTCTCATCACGGGTATCGGCTCTCTTCAATATGTGCTGGAAGAAGGGGGCACGAAAGACTGGTTCTCGAGCGGAGAAATTGTCTTCTTCTTTATTCTTGCCATGATCGGGCTTGTTGCCTTCATCATCCGGGAACTGTCTATCAGTTATCCTGCCGTCAATCTGAGGTTGTATAAAAACTTCAATCTGGCTATGGGTAATATCATGAACCTGGTGATCGGTCTTGTCATTACCGGTTCGGTTTTTATCTTTCCGCTGTTTACTCAGGTTTCTCTTGGCTGGACAGCTACACAAACCGGTGCATTCATGATTCCCGGTGCTATGGCCACCGCCTTCGGTATGATTGCGGTAAATAAAATAATAGGTGCGGGTGTCAATCCCAAAACGGTGATCCTAACCGGGCTGGGCATGATGTCGGCCTTTCTGATCCTGCTTTCCTTTTCAGGACCCGATTCTAACAGCAGTAATTTCTTCTGGCCTTTTATACTCCGTGGAATCGGTGCCGCATTTATGATGATGCCTATCCTTACCCTTGCAGTAGCCGGATTAAAAGGAAAAGATCTGGCACAGGCTACAGGATTGTCGAATATGTTGCGTCAGCTGGGTGGTGCTATTGGTGTTGCATTGATCAATATATACCTCGATCATCAGAATGCCGATATCAAGAGCAATATCATTTCGAACATATCTGAATACAATACCATGACGTCGGAACGGTTGGCCTCCTTCACACAAACATTTTCTGCTGCCGGTTATAGCACGGATGATGCTGCACAAACCGCCAATGTGCTGATGGGTAGTATCGTGGATAAGCAACAGATGCTGCTGGGCTATGATCATGGCTTTATGACTCTGGGCTTGTCTGTGCTGGGTTGTATTCCCGTTATTTTATTGATCCGTTATAAGAAAGGGCAAAAGCTGGAAAGTGTCAGCGATCATTAATCCGATTATCTAAAAGCGTTACGTATGAAATATTTATTTCCAATTGCATTTTATCTTTTATCCGTTCCCTCCTATTCGCAGCAGCCTGCTGCAGTGAGTGTAGGATTGAAACAGGCTATCGAGCTGGGGTTAAAAAACCGGTATGATATCCAGTCTGGGCAATACAATATCACCATTGCTGAAAACAACGTAAGCAAAAGCAAAAAAGAGTGGCTGCCGGATATCTCCGGTTCGGGCCGTATGGCATATAATCCTCAGATACAAGCTACTTACATACCTGGAGGTTTCTTTGGTCCTTCTCCGGAGCTGGTAGCACTTGGAGCCAACAGTTCGGCTATCTTCGGCCTTGATCTGAATCAGAATCTGTTCAAACCGGGCATTGTAACCGATACAAAAATTGCCCGCAACCATGTAGAGATGGAAAAAGAAATAACCCATCAGCAGGAAAACAATATCAAGGAACAGATTGTCTTAGCCTATCTGAATGTCTTATTGAAAAAGCTGCAGGTTAAGATTGCAACCGATGACGAGCAGCGCTATAAGGAATATGAAGAGGTAGCCGAGGGAAAGGTAAAGTTGAGAGCATTGATTGAAAACGATTACCTGAAAGCAAAACTAGATTATGAAAATGCTAAAGTGGAAACACAAAAAGCAAAACAGAATTATGAACTGGCTCTGGAAAATGTGAAATACCAATTGAACATTGCTCCCGAAACACAACTTACCCTCACCGATAGTTTGAATGCTCCCGATATTTCTCAGAATGCAACACTTACCAAAGCCGATGCGAATAACCGTACCGAAATCAAACAACTGATGCTGCAACAACAGGGTATCGGGCTGGAACTAAACAGAACCAGGCAGAATGCATTGCCTTCTGTTGCTTTCATTGCTAACTACTCCGAACAGTTTTCATACAGCAATCTGGATTATGCCCTTGGGCAGTGGTGGACACCCTTCAATTATCTGGGCATAAGGCTTAATGTGCCCATCACGTCCAACTTCAAAAACTCCAATTCCATCCGGGAGTATAAACTCAAGTCCATGCAGACCGACCTGGATCTGAAACAAAAAACAGCCGATGTCAATTACGAGATTCAAAAAGCTTCTGCCGAATTGAGCAATGCGTCACAGAATATGCAGGAAACCAAAGACAATTACAACCTGTCTAAAATCATTTACGAAAATCAGAAGTTGCAATATAATATCGGTTCGTTTCTGTACAGCAATCTGCTGGACACGGATAAATCATTGATCACCACCGAACAGAATTATATCAAATCGGTATACGACTATCTGCTGGCAAGTATCAACTATCAAAAAGCCATCGGTACTTATTAGGCTGTTACAGCTGGAAGAAGCAACCGGCTTGAATTGTTTTCTATTCCTATATTTGCTCCTGTAACCATAACCTTAAACGGTTTATACAGCCCGGCATTATTTGCAAACAAGGATAACATATACAGAAGAGGAATTAGTACGGCTACTGCGTGAGCGGAACGAAGCCGTATTTTCTTATGTATATGATCATTATTCCGGAGCTTTGTTAGGCACCATCAGCCGCATTGTACAGGAAGAAGAATCAGCCGCCGATGTATTACAGGAAGCCTTTGTAAAGATCTGGCACAACTTTTCCAGTTATGATCCTACCAAGGGACGTTTGTTTACCTGGATGGTGAATGTGGCCAGGAATCTGGCTATTGACTATACCCGCTCCAAAAACTATAAATCGGATCTTCAAAACCAAAGCCTCTCTGATTCCGTAGGTAAAATAAACAGACAGCGAAATAGCACCCCTAATACGGATCTGATAGGACTGAAATCATTTTTGGACAAACTAAGTCCTCAACATAAGCAGATCATCGACTTATTATATTTTGACGGGTATACACAGGAGGAGCTTTCCAAAGAACTTCAGATTCCATTGGGAACTATTAAAACAAGGGCCCGGGCTGCCATAAAGCAACTGAGGGAGTTAGTAAAATAATAGCATGGATATTCAGGCATACATAGAGTCGGGAGTTATTGAGCTATACGCACTGGGTCTTACCACCGCGGAAGAGACACAGGAAGTAGAGTCCATGGCCCGTCAGCATCCTGAAGTGATGAAAGAGCTGGACGAAATACGTTCATCTCTGGAAACGTATGCTGCAAAGTATGCTGTAACACCACCTCCGCATATCAAAGAACAGGTGATGAGCAGGATAAAGACAAATGCTCCTGCCGACGGTGGTAAGATCATTTCGATGACATCCGGCACCCGAGAGCCTGCCGCTTCCTCTTATTTAAAATATGCCGTGGCGGCAGCCTGCGTTTTGCTTGTTGCCAGCGCTGCGCTCAATTATGTTTTCTATCAGAAATGGAAATCATCTGAAACCGAGCTTGCACAATTAAGCACCGAGAAAAAACAGGTAGCCGATCAGTTCCAAAGCCAGAAAGCCAGCTATGAGATGGTATTGAAAGATTTGGAGATTCTGAAAAATCCAAGTGTGGTAAAAATGGAAATGAAGGGGCTGTCTCCGGCTCCCGATGCAAGAGCTTATGTGCTGAAAGACATGAAGACCAATGAGATTTTTCTGGATATCAAAAAGCTTCCTGCTCCGCCTGATAGCATGCAATATCAGTTCTGGGCGATTGTGCAGGGCAAACCGGTGGATGCAGGGATGATCAGTTTATGTCCTCCTACCGACTCCTGCAATATCCATAAAATGAATACGATTCCCGATGCACAGGCCTTTGCCATATCCCTGGAGAAGAAAGGCGGTAACCCGCAGCCAAAGGGACAACTGTATATGGCTTATGGTATTTAATCTTTTTTCTTTTCCGGATTGGGAAGAATAGTTAATGCGCCGGAAGGGCATTTCTTTACCTGTTCCACTATCTTATCTGCACTGGCCCCATTGGGATTGATCCATTTCTTCTTGGTGTAGTCAAACACTCCGGGCAGCTGTCTCCAGCAGCGTTGTGAATGCTGGCAAAATTCCGGTTTCCATACCACCGTTACCTCATCACCTGCATACTTGATTTTTTTCTCTGTTTCTCCATCTCTGAAAAGGAAGGTGCGTACCTTAATATTACTCTCCAGGATAGCGGAAATGGGGCAATGTTTTACAATTTCCATCAAACGCTGTTTCTGCTCTTCATCTACATTGCTCATAAAAACAATATCCCGGTCAATGGTCGTGGTGAGTTTCCCATCCACTGTTTCCTGAAACAAATTTGCACTGACACCTATTTCAGGTATGTCCCATCCCTTTCGATCTATATACATCCTCATGGTAACGAGGCTGCACGCAGTAAGCGAGGAGAGCAATAAGGTATATGGATCGGGACCGGAATCCGTCCCTCCGGTTTGAACAGGTTCGTCGGCTATAATTTTCCCATTACGCCATGCTATGGTGCATTGGTATTTTTGTGTTCCTATTGTTCCGTGAACCGGAGCTTCCAGTTTGTATTGCATCCTGTTGTGTTTTACTAATTCATGGGTATATCCATCAGCAAAATTTCGGCATCCTGGGTATTGGCCTTTATGCTGACCTTATCTGTGTTCCAGGTTCCTAATCCATCCCGTTCGTTTAATAGCGTTCCGTCAATGGTCACGCTGCCTTTTAATATAAAGGCATATACTCCGTTGCCGGCTTTCTTTATGATATGCTCGAGGGCAATGTCTTTATCGAGTTTGCTGATATAAAACCAGGCGCTCTGATGAATCATCACACCGGGTCCTGCTGCATCCGGTGAAACAATTTGTTGCAATTTATTATGACGATCGGCCGGTTGCAGGGTGATCTGATCATAACGCGGCTTCACATTTCGGGTATCAGGAAAAATCCAGATCTGCAGAAATTTTACCGACTTGTCTTTGTTCTTATTGTATTCGCTGTGGGTAACGCCGGTGCCGGCACTCATAATTTGTACATCACCGCTTTTTATTACTGCTGTATTGCCTATGCTGTCTTTATGTTCCAGATCGCCTTCCAGGGGGATGGAAACAATTTCCATATTATCGTGCGGGTGTGTACCAAAACCCATTCCGGCAGCCACCTGATCATCATTCAATACACGTAGCACACCAAAGTGCATCCGGTCAGGGTTATGATAATTTGCAAAACTGAAGGTATGGCGGCTATGCAGCCAGCCATGATCTGCGTTACCTCTTGTTTCTGCTTTATGAAGAATGCTGTTTGCCACAAGGAGTGTTTTTAATTTATTGTTTTCTATGTCACTTTGCATCACAAATTTAGAAAAACATTTTCTTTTCTGTCCTAAGTGATTATAATTCTGGTGGTTTTGGCTCCGCACAACCACCTGGAGATTTCTCTTGACTCTTTAGCCCATATTACGCGGGGGTAACTCCGCCCAGCCACCAGAACGCGGGCCACAAAAGGAGCATGATTCTGTTAAGGTTCCTTTTCCCTAAGTACCTTTACTTTCATTACATTTAATGATGCAAGGGAAAAAAAGGATCGCATTTTTAGGCGCAGGAATTCTTGTCATACCCAATACGGTGGTATTGCTGGAGCATATCAGCAGGCATTATGAAATAACCATCTACGGGGAATATTATACAGAAACGGTTTCCAATCAATTCTACCGGATAAAAACCGTTCCTAAAAACAAACTATACAGAAAGTTTAAGAATGCCCTCTATGCGTGGATGGTTCTGAAAGATCTTCGTCGTCACCGCGTTGATATTATCCATGCACATTCCACTTTTCCCAATGGTTTTTGGGGAATCGTCATCGGCAGGCTACTGAGGATTCCAGTGATAGTGAGTATGGACGCAGGAGAAGCGATCGCACTGCCCGATATACATTTCGGCGATCTGCTAAATCCCAGAAGAACCTTTATAAACAAATGGGTTATAAAGCATGCGCACGAAGTAATTGTACCCAGCCAGTTTCACTTGCAGCATGTGCGGAACAATATAAAAACAAATCGCCCTATACGCGTTATCATCCGGGGCGTCGATATAAACACATTCAAATTCACGCAAAAACCATTGGCGAAGAAACTGACCTTTTTAAACATAGCCTATCTCCATCCGGTTAAGGATCAGGAAACCTTGCTCCGTTGTTTTGCGATCATCAGTTCTCAAACAGACTGTGAACTGATCCACATAGGAAACGATTACCACGAGGGCTATTATCAGCAATTAGCCGGTAAATTGGGAATAGCTGACAAGGTAATATTCAAGGGGTTTATTCCCAATGCACAACTTCCAAAGTATTATGCCCAGGCCGATGTATTATTACACACCTCCCGATTCGAAGGTCAGGCCGTGGTTATCAACGAAGCTATGGCATCCGGTTTATTAGTATGCGGTACTAACGTTGGCATACTGTCCGATCTCGCAAATGAGTGCTGTCTTACCGTTCCGCCTCAGGATGCGGAAGGTCTTGCCACAAGGGTGAAGGCCTTGCTTGAAAATGAAGAGGAAATAAAACGACTTTGTACCAATGCCTATGATTGGACACTGAAGAATAATCTTGTGCAGACTGTGGAAAAACATCTTGATCTATATTCTTCCATAGTGCACTCCGCCCCTCGAAAGGATTTATAATTTCGGGTGACCCAGAAAATCACCATCTACAATCAGCAGCTTGGTACCATTCTCCGTAACAGAGCGATGCACACTCAGGTCGTCCGATACCACATAGGTCATACCTTTCAAAAGCCGTATCTGCTCACCTGATTTAAGTTCGCTTACAAAATCACCTTCCAGGCAATACACAATATGTCCTTTGCTGCACCAATGATCGGCCAGATAACCTGGCGTATATTCCACCAGACGTATGCGCAGACCAGGAAACTGTATCGTTTGCCAATAGGCTAATCCGGAATCTCCGGGATGGATTGTTTTTTCTATTCCTGTCCAGTCTATGTGGGTGAAAGGGATATTGCTCATCTTAATAGTTGATCGTTTAAACCTAAAGATATAGAAGATTATTATATCGTTGTATATCTTCGGCTTTAATCAGAAACAACCTGGCACTTTGGAATCACGATTCGAATTTCGTTTCTTTATAAGCATATTCACTCCTTTTGCTATGCAACCTATTCTGTATATACGACTGGCTGTTTCTCTGCTCCTTTGCTTTCTTATTCAATCTCCGGCACTTGCCCAGCAACACAAGATAGACTCTCTACTAAACCGTATTCATAATACTCCTGACGATAGTGATAAGATTAAGGACTTTGACCGTTTATGTCGTCAATATGAATCCGCAGGTAATCTTGATAAAGCCCTGCAAAGTGCACGCGAAGGATTACAAAAGGCAAAATCCATTGGTAAAGACAAGGAACAGGGATGGGAAAAAGGCATTGCGATATGCCTCAATGATATAGGCATCATTTACGGAGACAGAGGAAACTACGACTCTGCGCTTATAAACAGTATGCAGGCTCTTGAAATCAGGAAAAGAATAAAGGATACAAAAGGAGAGGCTCAATCACACATGTGTCTTGGGGTCATTTATTACAACAGGAGCAGTTATGATCTCGCATTGCAAAATTATTTTGATGCGCTACACTTCTATCTGGCGAGCGGTGATAAACGCAGCGCCGATTATGCATACAATAGTATGGGTGCCATTTATGGACGTCAGAAAAAATGGGATAAGGCACTTGAAAATTTCAATGAATCCCTGAAAATAAAAAAGGATGCCAACGATAAAGAAGGAATTGCCGATGTGTACAGCAATATAGCGGCCATTTATTCCTATCAGAACAAATTCAATCAAGCCCTCGATATCCAGCAGAAGGCCCTTCAAATGAGGAAAGAAATAGGTGACAAGAGCGGTATTGCCTATTCCCTCAACAACATAGGTGCAATAGAATACGGTCTTCATGAATATTCAAAAGCCCTGCAATACTATCAGACTTCGCTCGGCATTCGCAAAGAAATAGGAGACAAACAAGGGATGACAGAAATCTGTTACAACCTGTCCGGTGTGTATCTGAAACTTAACAAACCAGCAGAGGCAGAAAACAGTGCTCTTCAAAGCCTGGGGCTTGCAAAAGAAACGGGATCCAAGGAGGACATCAAAAGTGCCTATGAAGCATTGGCCTTGTGCGATTCGGCCAGGAATAACTGGAAAGGAGCCTATCTGAACGAAGCGTTGTTTAAACAGTACAACGACTCCATATTCAATATGGAAAGCGATAAAAAGATGGCCGAATTAAATGCCAGCTATGAAAACGAAAAGAAGGAAGCCAAAATTCTGCTGATGGAAAAGGACCGGAAGCAACAGGAAACACTGACAGCGGCAGAGCATACCAAACAGCGTATCATCCAGCTTTCATTCGTTCTTGGATTTGTCCTGCTTTCCGTATTTTCATTTTTTATGTATAACCGGTGGCGCATTACCCGGAGACAAAAAAGGATTATAGAGCTGCAGAAAAAAATGGTGGATGAACAAAAGGCCATGGTAGATGAAAAGAACAAGGATATCACCGACAGCATTACTTATGCCCGTCGAATACAGCAGGCCAAGCTACCCCGGCTGGAGGATATCAGCCATGCACTGCCCGATAGTTTTGTATTGTTTAAACCCAGGGATATTGTAAGCGGAGATTTTTATTTCTTTCACCGGGAAGAAAACAGAATCTGTATTGCAGCTGCCGACTGTACCGGTCACGGTGTGCCCGGAGCCTTTATGAGTATGATAGGCATGGATAAACTGGATGCAGCGGTAAGACAGCATGATAATCCTTCATCTATATTATCCGATCTGAACCGGGAGATAAAAAAATCATTGCGCCAATCCGATCGTGTCGACTCCACGCGCGATGGAATGGATATTGCCCTCTGTGTGATAGACGCTGCAAGGCAAAAGCTTTCTTATGCCGGAGCCAACCGTCCTTTGTGGATCATACGCAACGGAACCAGGGAAATTGAAGAATACAAAGCCACCAAAAAAGCCATAGGCGGTTTAACACCCGACGACACCCTGTTTGATGAACACGAGATCATCTGCAACCCCGGAGATTGCTTTTATCTTTTTTCAGACGGCTATGCCGATCTATTCGGAGGACCGGATAACAAGAAAATAACAACACGCCGGTTCAAAGAGATGCTTCTGCAAATGCAGGATGCGCCCATGGAAAAACAAAAAGATTTTTTAAATGCATTTTCCGACAACTGGAAAGGACAAACCGAGCAGGTGGATGATATTCTGGTGATCGGCATCCGGTTTTAAAACATATGGACAAGTGGGTATTATATATGGTTCAGTGTGCCGATAATAGTATCTATACCGGCATTACCAATAATCTGCAAGCCCGGCTGGAAGCACATAATGCAGGCAAGGGTGCCAAATATACAAAGGGCAGGACGCCTGTTGTTTTAAAAGCTGTGTTTGAATATACTGATAGATCTGAAGCTTCCAAGGCGGAATATGCGTTTAAGAAAAAGAGTAGACAGGAAAAAATGAGATTTATTGCTGATTTCCGATCTTCCAAAGCCCTCTGATTTTACTACAGACATATTATTCTCCTTTGATCTTGTAGACAATCTGCCAAGCGCTACTTATTTCATGCGCATTACAGATGAAGCTGGGAAAAACTCAGTAACAAAAATCTTTATCAAAAAATAAGAGCTTATTAGTCATTAAAAAAATCTCCTCGAAAGGGAGACTTTTTTGTTTGTTTTTGCGAGAAAGGGAGTTTGGGGCGAGGCGGGTTCGGCCACCCCTGCTATATCCGTAATGTTAACTTCGTACAATGTGCAGACTCTGTGTTTTCAACTTCTAGTTGATACTTTCCTTGATAATGAAATTCCAGCATCATTTGTGTATTTTGGAAGCCGATACCTCCGGATCTCCCGCTTACCGATGTTGTTTTCTTATTCCAAACTGCAAAAACAATGCTCCCCGAAGTTGCTTCCAAAAAGATTTTCAATGGATGCTGCTTATCTGCAACATTCCCGTGCTTAAATGCATTTTCAACGAACCCAATCAGTAAAAATGGATATATATATATTGATTGAATATCTCCCCTTACTTCAATTTCCGCGAATATGGCGCTTGAAATCCGTCTCTGTATTTCAACGTAATCTCTGATGCTTTTGATCTCCTGAGCTAATGGAACGGCTGCTTCCGGTTTAGTGTATAAAGAACTTCTAAGCATATTTGAAAATGCTTCGATTGCTTCTGCCAGTTCTGGAGAATAATGGAGCGCCTTTGCAAAGCAAAAGCTCAGAAAATTAAATGTTAAGTGGCTATCGAATTGATTTTTACAATAGTAGAGATGCATGAGATCAGAATACACATCATATTCGGTGCTTGCTCGTTTTCTCAATTCTTTCGAACTTCCCTTATTAATGTCATCCATGGCAGTTTTCCTAGTTGCAACATTTCGTTTTCCAAATATCACCTGTAAGTCATTCGAATCCATCATCAATTCGCAGTATACGGATACGCAGCTTTAACTATTTATAATTATTCCAGACGCCTTTAACCTGAATATTTGTCAAATTTTTTGCTGATTTTGGGTTAACCCTCTACTTAGTTTTAAGTACCAACTATCCTCCATTCTGCGTATAGCATTTATTCAACGAACTTGTAGAACACTGAATTAGTGTTCATTGCACCATTCAAATAACTACCACTTCTAATTTGCCCTGAACGAATTACGCACTTCGAGCGCCATCGACATTCCCTCATTGTGACTCTCGCCTATTAGATTTACAGATTTTATCAGAGACTCGATTGCTTGCATTTTAATGTTTTTTATTTGCATTCCATATAGCATACATTATATTTGTGGCGTTGGAGGTATACTCCAGGTTGATATATTTTAAATATTATGATCACAGCGAACAATACTGACAAAGATCTAGTCATTGAACTGCTCTGCTCTTCGTTCGATGAAAACAAAAGTGTGAACTATGTGATTAAACAGGACGATAAAAGAAAGTTGAGGTTACGAAAACTGATGGTCTACTCGTATAATCTATGTAGCATGTTTGGGGAAATCTATTTATCTGATGATCGTAAGGGATGCGCATTAGCTCTGTTTCCAGAAAACAAAAAAACTAACCTTGAAACTACTCTATTGGACTTAGGGCTTGTCTTCTCAAGCATTGGTATTAGCCGGGCGCTTAAAGTACTAAGACGTGATTCCAGAATTAAAAGTTTTTATCCCAGGGAACCAATCTATTATTTGTGGTTCATCGGGGTTCACCCGGATCATCAACATCAAGGTGTAGGAAGTAGACTGCTGGAACAGCTAATAAATAAAAGCTCCGCGTTAAAGCGACCTATATACCTTGAGACCTCTATGTCCGAAAATATTGAATTTTATGAAAAATTCGGATTTCGTGTTTATCAGAAATTGGACTTTGGACATACACTTTACTCGATGAAAAGAGACCTTAAACTTGTATAAACGGTATGCTCGTATTTCATACTGAGATACATATTATCACTTTCTTAGTGATTCTTTTGGAATTGGTGTTTTTTTTCTATCAAATCATTTATTATTTATCACGCCCATCGGATAAAACCCGTCTCTATTACCTCATTCTTCTATACCTTTTTATTCAACACAATTTCATTGGGGGATTATTCCCTGATAAAAACATCCCGATACCTATCATTATTCAGAACATCCTTGCTTATGCCGTGGCATTTATGTTAGGAATGTATTTCCCCTACTATTTTTACAAAGCATTTGGATTAGTCAAGTTGAAATTTTATGCTTATTGGGGCTCCATTGTTTTCTTGCTTGGCCCATTCCTCCTCTGCTTCATTATACCCTATTATTTGACAAACGATTTTGCATTAAGCCGTAAGATTACAATGATCGTACCAGCGGCATACTCTTATTCCTTTTTATACTCATTGGCACGGGCAATAAAAATCAGGAATCAGACGGAAGCTGACCGAAATACCAGAAAAGAGATCATAGGCATGTATATTGCCGTCATTTTATTCACCATGCTCCCGATAATAACCTTCTTCGAAACGGATCTAAATGACATGTTAAGGCCCATTCTCCACTTTCATAATGGAAGTCAGGTTGTTGAAATAATCACGATCAACTCCGGCCTATTGGCAGTAACAGCTCTTTTTATTCGTCAGACTATTAAACAATCCAGAAGAGAATACGAAAAACTACTTGAGTCCGAGAAAAAATTACTAGAAGTCAACTCAGACTTAACAATTAAAGTGATGGAACGAACCCATGAACTTGAACTGATTAATGAACAGCGGATAAACACCTTCATTAACCTCGCCCACGAAACCAAAACCCCTCTGACATTAATTAACAATTACTTGAATGAATATATAGAAAAATATAAAGAAACGAGTGCGGAGCAAACACAGGAATTAAACATCATTAGAAATAGTATTCGCAAACTTACGAGGGACATTATTAATTTTTTCGATCTGGAAAGAATCAGGAAAGGCTTCCATCTTTATGATCACAATCAAATATGTGACCTTAGCTGTATAATTCAGGAAAATTTACCCTTATTCCGTCGTTACGCCCTTCAAAAGGAGATTGAAATAACGGACGATATTGAAGAACAAGTTATGATACAAGCAGCTCCAGAAGCGCTTGATAGGGTTATAAACAATCTGATTGAGAATGCAATAAAGTATACTTCCTACCAAGGAAAGATCCACATTTCTTTGAATATAAAAGATTCAAAAATAGCCTTTTCTGTCACCGATAATGGTATTGGGATTCCTGATTCAATGCACGAGAAAGTCTTTTATCCTTATAGTCAATTAAACCATGAGAAAAGTAATTTCCAGGGAATGGGATTAGGTTTGTCAATAGTCAAAAAAATAGCTGATGACTTAAATGGCCAGATTGTCTTAAAAAGTAAACCCGGAATCGGGACAGAGATGCTGATTTTTTTTAATGTATATGAAGGCCTCAACCATATCCCTCCTACTATCTCTGAAAAGGATATTAATACAATTCCTGAATTTTATCCCTCACCTACTTTAAGGCCTACAACCGAGACCTCCAGACCCGTGCTACTTCTGGTTGAAGACAACTTGCAACTTCTTAATTTCATTTTAAATAAGCTCAGCGTCTATTATGAAGTATACACAGCTATGAGTGGGCATGAGGCTATTGACCAAGTAAAGAAAATGAAACGGTTAGATTTGATTATTTCTGACGTCATGATGGACAAAGGGGATGGTTATGAACTATGCAAGAGTATTAGCTCACAAGTTGATTATTGTCACATCCCCTTCATATTCATTACCGCAAAAACAACACCTGAAGATAAAATAAAGGGGTTGGCTCTAGGCGCAATCGACTACTTGTATAAGCCCTTTCTGATTGAGGAATTACAATATAAAATCGACTCTCTACTTAACAATATGGCACTACAACGAAAAGCAGTTATTGATAATGCATATAAGTCCTTATTGAACGGTAATTCAAAAGCAGATGCTTCCTCCGAGCATGATTCCTTTCTAAGCAGCTGCAAAACGTACGGCCTCACTACGCGAGAACAGGAGATTGTACGGTTCATTGCAAAGGGACTCACTCATAAGGAGATCGCAGATTCTCTTTACATTTCAGACAAAACCGTATCAAAACATATTCAAAATATTTTTGACAAAGCCTCCGCAAGTAATAAAATTGAGTTGCTTAACAAATTGAATCTGACACTGGCTTCATTCAGATGAAAATGTCTTAGCTGAGTTTCTGCCCCCGTTATAAAAATAATTAATCAATTTACAAATTTGTAAATTATTTCATACCTTTGATTATGCAGATAAGGCATCAGATATCTGGCAGGCTCCGAAGTGTTTTGATTGAATTGGTGAGTATGGAGGATTATAAAATGATTACCAAGTCCCGGTTCTTTTTTAACTGGAAAACGGAGAAACAATATCAGGTTTATAAACTGAGTATTATAGGGGATAAAGAAATCCTTGGATTAATGTCACTGGAACACTTCCGGAATGAAAAACGACTGGAGATTAAATTATTAGCCGTATCAAGGGAAAACAGGGGCAAGCATAAAAAATACGAGGGTATTGCCGGTAATCTGATTGCTTATGCCTGCAGGGAAGCAATACGATTATATGCAGAAAACGCATGTGTATCGCTGATACCCAAGGACATCATTAGAAATCATTATATGAAGAAGTACGGAATGATGGACGCAGGGCGGCAGATATTTTTGGAAGGCCTGCCCTTGCTCCGGTTATTAAGAACGTACAAGGTATGACACGAATTCATGTAGGGTTTGACAGGAAATCAAACAGCTCTGCAATCATTCATTGTCACAAAGAATAAAAAAGCAAACCATGAAAACTCAAAAACTAAATAAGAAATACTCACCATCCGAACTCGCCGATTCTTTTGTCTTCCGCACCAAACTCACCGCCAAACAAAAAAAGGAGGCTGCTGGTCAACTGGCAAAGGCCCGTAAGCGTGCTGGTGCGCAACTAACCGAAGCACAGGTAGTGTATGCCCGTATTATGCAATTACGTTTTCAAATGGAAGATTATATTAAATCGGATCAATACAAGGTGGAGCTGACATTTTCATACTTTCTGAAACAGTATATCCAGCTGCGCTATACCATGAACAAAAAATTTGCCCGGGATATAGAACTGGATGAAGCCGAACTGAGTTTCATTCTGAATAAACGCCGCCTCCCGAGCGAAAAGGTTATTGCCCGTCTGGGGTTACATTCCAATAATACAATCCCTGCCCTGAGCTGGTACAAATTGCTGGAAAAAGAACGCGAACACGATTTTGTAAATAATGACAAACTAATGGAGTCGGAAAGCAAGTATGTTAAAAATCGTTTGAAGATTTCACGGTAGTTGTCGTTGTTTAATACGTAATGGTTTCTGTCCTCCCCCTTGCCCCCTCCGGAGGGGGATAGTATTGATGTCCTTTCAAGCCTTTCGCCCTCGGAAGGGGGAAGTAGCATGTCTCCTCATTTATACCTGTACACGGCTCTATTCCGTTCTCCGTTTCTTTCCAGTACTCCTTTATCCACGGCATCTTTCAAATCGCGGCTGGCTGTTGCCGTGCCAATATCTTTATAATACCGGAGATAGGCAAAACGTGAAAACCATCCTTTACCTGCTGCATTCTTGAAAAAAGAAATCCGTTCTGAAACACCTAAGACTCGTTGCTGAGTGCTTAATAAATCTTCCAATGCTTCCAGGATCACAGAAAGCATAAACTCAATAAAAGGGTTTGACTTTCCGGTTTTATCCGACATACTCAGCGCGTCGTAATACGCTTTCTGCCTCTCTTTTATAATCGATTCCACCGGTAAGAATCCGAATACCTCGGCATATTCTTTCAGGATAAGGGTTTGCCATAATCTTCCCATTCTGCCATTTCCATCGCTGAAAGGATGGATAAATTCCAGTTCATAATGAAATACACAACTTTTGATCAAGGGCAGCTCATCGGCTTTTTTAACATAATCCATCAATTCCTTCATCAATGCAGGTAATCTTTCCGGGGGTGGAGCCAGGTGCGTTACTTTTGTACCAGTTGCTATTCCAACAGATCGTCTCCTTAGGCGCCCTGCATCTTCTACCAACCCGTTCATCATCATCCCATGCGCTTTACGAAGGGATAAAAGAAGGTGAGGCCTGAATTCCATCATCCGGTCATATACCAGGATTGCATTTTGAACTTCCAGAAGATCCTTCTGAGGGGCAATCACCCGCTGGTTTTGCAGAATTGCAGTTACCTGATCCGTAGACAAGGTATTACCTTCAATTTCCAGCGACGACTGAATCGTCCGGATCCTGCTCTTTCTTCTCAGTTCGGGCGTGGGTTTATTGAGATGTACGGCATTGATATTCCCTATTCTCTGTGATATGGCTGCAACCAGTTGCAGAATTTTGCTTGTTATTTCATAAGGAGGGTAATTCATGATAGTATCATTTGATACTATCAAATATAGAAAATAATTGACCCAGATCCCCTACCCGGTCGAAGTGCATATTATTAACGGCTGCTTAAAAGAATGATTTTCAACGAATACGATGAACGGGGGGGGAAAGAAAGCTCCCCAGATTGATCTATCTTCCATTTGTAGGGCTGAGCACTACAAAGAAAAACAGGATGGCCCTACGCTGGAAAGTAAGCATTCCCCGTTCCTTTGTGTAACGAATAATTACGCAAGATGGACAAGACGCTGAAGGTATTGCTGGTTGATGACTCTCCGTTGATCATCAATAGGTTAACAAGGATGTTGGGAGATATGCAAAATATTGAGCGAATAACAACGGCCGGTACGCTGTTGGAGGCCCGGTTTATCATGAACCGTCAGGAAACGAATGTTATGGTGCTCGACATTAATTTACCGGATGGAAATGGAATACAGTTTTTGAAATGGGTTCAATCCCATCATCCTGCCGTAAAAGTGATCATGTTCTCCAATATGGCCGGTGAGTTTCATCGCAAAGCGGCTCTGGCGGGTGGGGCGACTCACTTTCTGGACAAATCATCCGAGTTTTTCCAATTATTGGCTATTTTAGATGATACGAAATCCTGTTAATGAGTGAGGTCTTGTTCTCATTGCCTGATTATAACCCGGGTTATGTGTTGAAGGGATGTATGTCTTGAAATAAAAAAACAAATAAACGGCGGTGGATAATCCAGCTCCTGACATTCCTTATGAAAAGATTCAGATTCACAGAATTTTCTTTCCTCCTCTTACTAGTATGCATGGCCCTACACGCCTGCGACCCTAAAAGCCCGCCTCCTTCGTACCAGCCCGTATTTGCTTCTGATACTTCCGGAAATAAAACACTCATCTGGGGCTTTCCAAGTTTTTCGTATTGTGAAAATGCCGAACAGATTGTCAAATACATCAATAAACGTTTATTGCATGCACACATCGTTGTAAAAGCCTGTGTAAACTGGGATGAATATGTAAGCTATGTAAACCAGCACGCTTTTGACATTTCCTTAGTCAATGGATTGGAAGCCCTTGATGCAACACATAACGGCTATTCCATCTTCGGAAAGATTATGAATGATGGTGAATATACGGCCGTCATTTTTGCGAGGAAAGATGCCCACATAAAAAAGGTGAGTGACTTAACCGGTAAAAAAATTGCCATGGCGCCATCACGGATGGTTCCCGGAACAATGATGCCTCTCTATTATTTATATGAACACGGCTTAAATGTAAACCGCGATATCACAAAGGTACATGTATCTTCTTTTGAATCGGCCATTATATCAACCTACCTGGATAAAAGCGAGGCGGGGATATGTATGAAACGAAACTGGATTGTTTATATAAGAGACCATCCTGAAATATTAACAAAAGTGGAACTAAAATGGGAAACACCACCCCTGGTTAATAATGCTTTGCTGGTTAAAAACAATACGGATAAAGAAATAACCGCTCAGCTCATGAGTCTGTTTTTCACGATGCATACGGATCCGGAGGGAAAAATGGCCCTGAATCTCCTCGACATAAGCGGTTTTGAAAAAGCGAATAACGATACCTATAAATCAACACTTGATTTTAAAAGGAAGTATGATGCTGCTATTCATTAATCCTAAATCTCTTAAATGCTGGCTAAAGAAATACTCAAAAAACTAAGGCTTACCAGTTTACGTTCTCAGTTAATCCTGGGTATTACCATCGTTAACGTCGTATTGATGTTCTCGTTTGGTTTACAAATGATAAACAGGCAGAAAAATTTTTTCCTGAAATTGAATCACGACCAGGCCATTGGACTATCAATTAATTTGGCCAGTACGGCCAATACGTATATAATTTCTTATGAACTTGCCCGTCTTCAGAAATTAGTAGCCTCCTATAAAGAGATTCCCAACCTTCAATATGCAATCGTAACCTCCGATGATGGCACTGTATTGGCTCATACCGATAAAAAATATCTCGGGCTGAAAGCTACAGATACGGTAAGCGCTAAATTAAAACCACTGAATACCACACAAATACTTTTAGAAGACGATAATGTGCTGGATGTAGCTTCTCCCATTACCAACCACAATGAAATTGTGGGATGGGCCAGAATCGGTATTTCCCAAAAATACATTAACCCCAACATTACCGAAATAAGACAAAAGGCTCTGTTGTACATCATCATCAGTCTTATCGTGGCTATTCTGTTTGCAATCATTATTTCTGCAGGGCTTAGCAGGGGTCTTCAAAAACTGGTGACTGCCGCCGAAAAGATTAAAGCGGGTAACCGCGATGTGAGAGTAGGATCTTCCGGTAGCGAGGAGATAAGCCAGCTGGGAACCGCTTTTGACCAAATGCTGGATGAGATCAGTTCCAATGAAAGGTTGCTCACCATGGTTCTGGACAATTTACCGGTAGGCGTCTGGGTTCTGGATGAAAAGGGAAATATCCTGTCTGTAAACCCTGCAGGAAAAGAAATGTGGAAAGGGATAAGATATGTGGGCACTGAGGACTATAATCAATATAAGGCCTGGTTTACGGAAACAGACAAAGAAGTGGAAAATCACCAGTGGGGCGCCGCTATTTCTCTGGCAGAAGGTAAACCTGTTTTAAACCAGGAAATAGAAATTGAATGTTTTGATAAAAGTCATAAAATCATTCTCAATTCCTCGATACCCCTAAAGGATGCCAACAAAAAAATTGTCGGAGCCATAACCATCAATGTGGATATTACCAGCCGTAAAGAGGCGGAAACAAAAACAAAACAAAGGGAATCACAGCTTACTGCCTTCTTTGAAAATGCTGAAGGATCCGCCAGTCTGCTCGACACGAATAAAAAATATCTCCTGTTTAATGCAAAGTTTGTGGAGGACCATAAGCTACTGTCGGGACACACTCCTTATGTGGGTGAGGAGGTATACGACTTTCTTCCTCCGGAATTAAAAAACGCAAGACATGAGATGCTGGATCGCGTTCTGAAAGGAATTAAAGAGGTAGTTGAAGTGGATTATATCCGAAATGGTAACCGGGTTTGTTTCCGAAGCTCGTTTAACCCTGTTATTACGGACGGAATAGTGACCGGCATTTCCACGTATTCTATTGATCTCACTGCAAGTAAAGAAGCGGAAGTAAAGATCCGGGAGAGTGAAGAAAAATTCAGGTATGCCTTCATGACCGGCATGGATGGCTATTATATTGCTTCCATGGATGAAGGGAGATTGATAGAGGCCAATGATGTGTTTTATAATATATTCGGCTATACCCGGGAAGAATGTGAAGGGAAAACCTTCGCAGATTTAAACATATATCATGATCCGAATGATCGTATCCGGATGATTGCTGCCCTGAAGGAGCATGGACAGGTACAGGATCTGGAAGCTACAGGCCGGCAAAAAGACGGTACCCTTATCCTGGTTTCTCTTTCCACCAGTATTTGTAATATGGGTGGCAAAAATTTTATACTCGGAGCGGTCAGAGATATTACGGAACAGAAAAAAACACAGCTGGCCCTTGCTCAGAGTGATGAACGAAACAGAGCGCTGATTGAAAATATCAGTGACACCATTATTCTGGTCAACACAAATCTCGAAATCATTTATCAGAGTCCTTCCTTCAAGCGCACAGGCGGTTTTTCCATTGATGAACTCCAAAATAAAACTATTCTGGAATTGATTCATACCGATGACCTGAATATGTGCAGGATACTGATTAAAGAGGTCCTGTCGTCTCCCGGCAGCCCTATTCCTTTTGAGTTGCGTATCCTCCACAAAAACGGAGGTTTCATCTGGATAGAAGGTTCTATCACCAACCTCCTGAACAATGAAAGTGTAAACGCGATCGTAATAAACTTCCGGAATATTACCGAACGAAAGAATGCCCAGGACGAAATGAAAGAAATGAATGGACGGTTGCGTCTTCTTTCCTCCCATTTACAAAGTATCAGGGAAGAGGAAAGAACAAGTATAGCCCGGGAAATTCATGACGAATTAGGGCAGCAGCTAACGGGATTAAAAATGGATGTGATGTCGCTGAAGAAAAAATACGAACGTACATTACCTGAAACCGTACAGCAGGCTGAAGACATGATGAAACTCATTGATAATACGATTCAAACGGTGAGGAGGATTGCTACGGAATTACGTCCCGGTGTACTCGATGATCTGGGTCTGGCTGCCGCCATAGAATGGCAGGCCGGAGAGTTTGAAAAAAGAACAGGTATTGAATGCACGGTAGATACAAAGGACGCTTCGGAGAATTACGAAAAAGACATCAGCACAGCCGTATTCCGGATTTTTCAGGAATCCCTTACCAATGTAACCCGGCATGCCCAGGCTAAAAAAGTGGAAAGCCGGCTTGTGGAACAAGGCGATATGCTGATACTGGAAATAAAAGACAATGGAAAGGGAATAAGCGAAGAACGTAAAAACAATAAAACATCACTCGGACTGTTGGGCATGAAAGAACGTGCACTTATTTTGAACGGCAGTTTTTCAATCCAAAACCTGCCTGAAAACGGAACCTGTGTAACGCTCCAGTTGCCTATCACGAAACATCCAAACGCTGAGCTCTCCTAATAACTGACAGCTGTGCCGAACCAGATCAACCAGGGTTCCATTGCTACTATAACTCCGAATTATCCAATCATCTCTTTTCCCCGACCAGACCCGCATTTTGTATATAATTTCTTTGCGTACGAGCTTCATTCGGGTGGGAATATGGTTTTGAAAATTGATAGGAGCACAGATCCGGATGAATACATTTTTCAAGGCTTCCTGGAAATTGCTGCTATCGGTGACTTCGGCTTCTAAGATCAATTCGCTGCAGATCTCCTGAACTTCTTCCAGGATAACTTCTTTTTTAACCTGCAAAACAGCATTTAAATCAACGGTCATTGCATTCAGGATCTCGGCCGATTTCTTAATTCCTGCCAGACAGTATGCTCTTTCAGCAGGTTCCAGATCATTTTCCAGCAAATTGGACAATCCCAGCATGCTTGCCAGCGGGGAGCGGATACCGTGAGACACGATGTGTGCAAACTGTTCCAGCGCATTGTTTCGCTCATTCAGCTCGGCAATCACCTTTTTGTTTTCTAACTGCATCCGTTTACAGTCATTAATATTGACAGCCACTACGGATACTCCAAGTGTTTGTTTATTGCTATCCAGGATAGGGCTAAACTTATACCGGAACCAGATGGAAAAATGCCTCGCAACAGCTTCCTGTTCACAGGAAACGGATTCTCCGTTAAGGGCCTTATTGAAAAGATCTGAAAAGGAGTCCGCGCTTAATCCGAAAACGAAACCACGATAATCATCCCCTTCTTTCAGTTCACTGGACGAAAAACGAGACACGGTGTTTTTCATTTCCTGGTTAAAACAGATCACCTTACAGGATGGATCCAATAAGACCATATGATCGGTGCTGTTTTCCAAAATCATTTTCAGTATATTTTCTACGGTGTACATGGCAGGGTGTGGTTGAATGATTTGTGCGAAATAATTTAATAGGCTCCTCTTTGCTGGAACAGGTATCCGTAGGTAAGCTCAAATCCTATGTTCCGGATAAGGGACAGAACCAATGCATCTACTATGGCTTGTTTAAAACCACTCCTGGTGATGGCATTACGCCCCTGCTTATCGAAATAATAAATGACTGTGAATGTGTTCACGGCATTTTTAGCGGTACGTAAGGCATGATAGGCATCGGTGGTACAAACAAACAGGGTGGTGCTGCCATAGAATTTGGGACCCAGTGCCGCGTTTCCATCTTTATATTTGTTCTTCCAGCTCAGATCAGGGTTCCAGAACTGGTCGTCCATGCTTTTAAACCTGGCCCTAAAGCCATCTTCATAATGGAACTTGATGCTTTCCAGGGTGCCATCGAGTGCTCCCGAAATGAGGGTAGCTGACCCCATTACCACATATCGATTTAAGCGGAACTGCTGATGTTTGATGGATTTGGGAGGCTCCTGTCTGGCAGATTGACCCTGGCTCACAAAGGGAAACAGGAACAACAGAATAAACAGCAGGATCAGAATAATCTCCAGTATATTGGTGATACGGATGGGGTGGAAGGTGTTTTTCATAAGTTGGTGTTTTAATTAGTACCATACAAATGAACGCCCATTCCAAAGAGATTTCTGTAAAGCAATGCGCCTATGTTGTGTAGGAGAATACCCTACAAATGGCTACTGGGAGCATTTGCAGGTTGACAATCACAGGAATAATAATATCTTTGAATAACCGGATGTCTGAACAGGTCCGGTACGTAAGCTTTACCAACCCAACTAAATAGTCATTATGAATATCCTGATAGCCGATGACCATGCCATAGTCCGTAAAGGTCTTGCTATGCTCCTGAAGGAGGAATATATTTCAGCAGATATTACGGAAGCATCAGATAGCGCCCAGGTTTATGAAAAGATAAAGGGGAAAGTTTGGGATTTTATACTACTGGATATAAGCATGCCCGGAAGAAACGGGGTAGAGATTCTTAAACAGCTGCGTTTGGATGGTATTAAGGCCCCTATCCTGATGCTGAGCATGCATCCCGAAGAGCAATTTGCCCTGCGTGTATTGAAAGCCGGAGCATCCGGTTTTCTGAACAAAAATAGTGCAACGGAAGAGTTGGTGAATGCGGTTCGTAAAGTCTTGTCTGGCAAAAAATATATTACAGCATCACTGGCAGAAAAGCTGGCCGATGGTCTGGGCCAGACGGAGAAACCGCCTCATGAGTTTCTTTCGGATCGGGAGATGCAGGTTTTTCAGTTGCTGGCTGCCGGAAAAACTGTTTCTGAAATTGCATCCGAGATCTTTTTAAGTGTGAATACTATCAGTACATACCGCACCAGGGTTCTTGAAAAAATGCATTTCACCAATAATGCGGAGCTTACCCGGTATGCGTTGGATAACGGGCTTCTGGAATAACCGCTCCTTATCTGGAAAGGGTATAGGTTATGCCGGTACGGAGCTGAAGACCAAGCGATGCCTGGCTGTAATAGAGTCTGAACTTATCCGGAAAATCCAGGGAATAATATCCTCCAAACCCAAGAGAAGTGTCCCAGCTGAAATGTTTCAGAAATATACGGCGCACACCAAATCCTGCATAACCCTCTACGGAATTAAAACGCAGAGAAGAGACATTGATTTCGGCAGCTTGTGCATCGGCAGTATACTCATCACGTAATGTTGCATCTCCCATCTTCGCTCTCAGATTATACCCCAGATCGGCATAAAAATAAAACTCCGAAGTGCGCGCAAATCCATATTGATCGTAGGGATTATTAACGGTATAACTGTAGCCGATCTTTATTCCGGAAGGGGTATGCAAACATTTCTGGAGCGCTATGCCGGCAAATAGCACCTCCTGCTTATTGCGAATATAAACGGTGGGCAGATTAGTAAGCCCGTATCCATCAGCACTTACCTGGGAATAAAGTCCCACACCTATCTGTTTTCCCTGATTAGACTGACCGAATATGCTTGCTGTCATCAGCAGCAAAACAAACAGAATAAGACAGCCATACATGATCCAGAATGAACTACCCATGTTTTGGTATTTTTCGCAGAAAGTAGAGTTTGAAGTTTTCATGGTAAAAGAGTTTATGGGGTTATTACAGTTGAGCAAGTTTATTGGAATGTTGTTTTTGGATGAAAGCGGAATATTTTGAATCATACCGGAAGCATGCACCTGTTGTATCGTAACAGACAAGCGCTTCGGGCAGTCCCAGGTCATGTGCCGGCATTGCTTCACATTTCTTTTCGCTTACTCGTATTAAGTCCATGCAAAAAGGTTTGGAGGTATCGGGTACACAATTTTCCGGTAGCCGTGTACACACACATACTTCTTTTGCCTGACATCCTGAATTACCGGCCCGGATGATATATTCCTTGTTTTTTTTCAGGGTAAACTCATAATATCCGTCTGTGCCGATCAGGATAGAATCAACAGGCTTGTTCCCATCCAATAGCCGGACATGAACGTTTTTGCCAACGGGCCCGTTGTCGGTTAATATCACCCCGTGAATTTTTAAACAGCAATTCTCCTGGTTTCTCAAATGCCTGCTCATGCAGTATTGAAAGCAAATGCTCAGGATCATGGCCATAACGAGTGCGCCGTGGGCCAGTTTTCTTTTAGTTGGTATATGTTTCATGTTGTAGTGTTGTTTTTGATTACACCACAAAGGAAGGCTTAAGGAAAAGTTTTGTGTATAGTACTTCGTGGGGTTGTTTTGTAGGGGTACAAAACCCGTTTGTAGTGGAACATACTACATGAACATAAAACCATCATGGTTATACAGAGCGAGCCAATACACCAACAGATTCTTCACCCTCGTTCACCTGCCCTGCCCTTCTGTTCAGAATGACAATGTGTATGCTCACCCATACATACAAAAGGTACACTGGTACCAACTCTTCATCCACCGATACCACCTCCACCTTTACAAATTGCATGTCCTCCTTCACCGATCGGTACAACACCTTCACCTTTACCACCTATACGTACACAAATCCTATCTCCGGCTGCACCGATTTGTACTAAAGCTTCGCATTTACTATCTCCAGGTTCACGAATTGTATCTCCAGGTACGCCGATACCACCTCCAGGTTCGCAGATACCTCCTCCTCCTTCACGAATTGTATCTCTTCCTTTAGCCATACACTCTTTTCCTTTAGCTGGAGAGTCTCCTCCTTTAGCTATAGCACCTGTTCGTGAGAGCCTACATACTCTATTCGTGAATTTAGATGCTATTTTCGGACAGATTGACAGTATTCGTGAACCTTTAGATACAATCGGCGAAGGAAATGTTCGTCTTCTTTTACCTCGAGATGCTCTTCGTGTACCGAAAGGACAAATTCATGAATAAATTGTCAGAATTTGTGACAAAAAAGACACATTCTCTTCACGAGGAGATACAATCGGTAAAGGAAAAGACACTCTACCTAAAGGAAAATAGTCTTTTCCTTTAGATGGAGAGTGTCCTACTATAGATACACCACCTGTTTTGAAGTTTCGGAATAATATTTGGCGACAATTTGTCAGGAAAGCTGGTGGCTGAGCGGAGTCGAATCCTAGTTATCGTTGATTTCGACTTCGCTCAACCACCGGAAGGAAAGTTACTCAGCCACCGGAAGGGAAATCAATTCCATATCGGAGGCGCCATCTTCACCGGATCGCGTTCAAACACTATTTGGATTTTCTCAATCAGTATATTGCATTCTTTCTCACTCATATATACGGTTGTCCGGAATAAAGGAATAGGCTGGTTGTTTTTATCATACCCCTGAAAATGAACCAGTCCTTCTTTTATACCGTCTTCTTCCCGCATCACTTCAAAATGAAATGCGAGTCTGCCCCCATGTTCCATCACTTTTTTGGCAGACTGAATAATCCCATAATTGTATTGACTTACAATTGTCTTTGTGCTGAACGAGATTATTTCTTCTCCAAACGCGTTCCATAATAAATACTTGGACAAGAGTGTCCCCAAAACGCCTATCACAATCAGAACCGTTCCCCCGCTTTGCAAATCGCCTTTGGAAAATATTGTCAAGGCGATGCCTGTAACCAGGGATAAACCTATAAAACAAAGCAACACCCGGGCAATCCTGCTGGACGCAACTTTCCCGACCAGATAAACACAGACGCCATCTGTCTTGATTTGAATTGTATTCATGATTAGGGTTTATTGCGCTCTTTTCAAATATACGGAAAACTGTTTCTTTACCGGTGGCTTTCATAAAGACTAAAAACATAACATTAGAATTAACCGGAATTACAACTCAAAAGGTGTGATTTTATACCTTTGGTCTTCTACAGAACCAATACACCTGCATCATGCATACCAGATCGGCAATTATTCCCAGGCTTGCGGGATTCCTACTCCTGCTTATACTTATTACATCTTCCTGCAAACGCAAGGAATCAGGAACTACCACAACAACAACCCCTCCTCCGGGTCCGGATATAAGCAATACCTATGGATATGGTATCCTGCAAAAGGTAAGCGGAATCTGGAACGGCCCCGTTACCTCCACCACTCCACTGGGTGGATATCCTCAGTGGATTGTTGATTTCAGACCTATATCGGGAAACCAGGTTTCGGCCAAGAACGAGCTGGATACTTTGAATAAAATATTCATGTCTTTCTTTATTGTGAAATATGAAAACCAGTATAAAGTAGCTTTCCGCAACGGAGGTAATTTTAACGGCATGCAACGGGTTTCTTATTTCGTAGCAGACAGTGTTTCGGAAACAAGTCATGGATCTTTCTATCGTTTTGCCGAAGCGGTTAAAGGAAAGAAGAGGGCCTATACAAATATTATTTTCAGGGCCGACAGTATGTATCTCCTTACATTTACCAATCAAAGCAATACGCAGCCAAGTCCCACTCCTCACATGACCTGGAGCGCCCAGCTTCAGGATACCACATCCTGCAGCAATGCCATCACTCATTTTTCCTATCCCCAGAAAACACTGACGAAAGATTTTACCAATGCTTTTGCATCGGTAGCCGAAGCGGTTTATTTTGCTCCTTCGGGCCCGCCCTCGGGCGATCCTTACCCCGATACCATACAACCTTATCTGGGTACCACCACCGCCTCCTTTACATTTGCTCCGTCATACACTCCTTCTTCTTCCAAAAAGGTATTGATGATTATCACTACCCAGCCTTTGTTTTCAGGTGCCACTTTTCTCAGCGCCAATCTTAAATACAGATCGCGTTATGTAACGTTATCATCCACCAGCACCAGTTATTCATTTACCCTCATGCATCCAGGCACATATTATTATTATGCCTTGTATGATAATGCCGGTACCGGCACCTATGGCAGCGGAGACTGGATAAGTACAGCCAATACGACATTTACATTAAGTCCTTTAGGGACAGCCAATGTGTCCACACAAATTAATTTTACCATACCCTGATTTATCACGATCGCATCAGCTTGCTTTCCATGAATGGAATATGAACTCCGTACGATGAAGAAACTATTTTCTCTCTCTTCCCTTTTCATTATTCACATTTCACTTCTTGCACAGCCGCATACCATAGATTCTCTTCGTCATGCTTTAAAAATCCAGGCTCAGGATACCGGCAAAGTAAACACCCTGAATCTTTTAAGTGCCAAGCTCAGAAGAGCCGGGAATTACGATACGTCCATGATATATGCCAGCACGGCACAAGCATTGGCTGAAAAGCTGGGATATAAGAAAGGAATCGCTATTGCTTTCCGGAACATTGGTAATGTTTATAATAATGAAGGGAAGTATGCGGAAGCTTTAAAATTCGATCTGAAAGCTTTGGCCATAAGCAAACAAAACAACGACAAGCAGGGCAGCGCCGACGATCTGGGAAATATAGCCAACGTATATTTTGAACAGGGGAATTTTACAAAGACCCTGGAATATGATTCGGCAGCATTGGTCATAGACACACAGATTGGCAACAAAAAAGGGATTGCAACCGATCTTGGCAATATGGGAAATGCCTATGCCTCACAGGGAAACTACATCAAATCGCTCGACTATTATAATAAAGCCATTACCATAACCAATGAAATAGGAGACCAGGACGGGGTGGCCCGAAACCTGGGCAACCTGGGAATTATTTATTATACCCAGGGTAACTTTCCAAAAGCGCTGGACTGCTATTTTAAAGCCCTTGCCATGGATCAGAAAAGCGGCAACAAAAATCAGGTGGAAGACGTGCTGATCAATATAGGCAGTATTTATTATGTACAGGCCAATTACACAAAAGCGCATGAATACTATTTTAATGCATTAAGTCTGGGCATGGCCATGGGCGACAAAGCAAACATCGGTAATTGCCTGAGTAACCTGGGCTCTATTTATGCTGACCAGCACCAGAATGATTCGGCCCTGGTGTATTTTCAAAAAGCACTGACTATAGCTGAAAGCATAGGCGACAAAGACGGTGTGGGTATAAGCCTTTGCAATATTGGTAATAACTACCGCAACAGGGGCAATTCTACCCGGGCACTTGAATACTATTTCAAAGCCTTACCAACGCTGAGACAGATCGGAGATAAACGGTTTATCACCACTTCCTATTCAAATATCGGAAGTGGCTATCTGAAACTCAGGAATTATAAACTCGCCCAAACATACCTCGATTCGGCTCTTACCCTGTCGAAAGATATAGGCGGTAAAGATGACATCCAGTTTATATACACCAGTATGGCCTCGCTGGATAGCGCTGAAGGCAATTACAAAAAAGCATTGGAAGATTATAAGAACTATGTCGTTTACCGCGACAGCATGATAAACCAGGAAAGCGTAAAAAAGATGACCCGTATGGAGGTAACCTTCGAATACGAACGAAGAGATGATTCCTTAGCCTCCGTTCAGGAAAAAGCAAACATCATACGAAAAGCCGAAATAAGCCGAAAGAGCATTATTACCGACAGCGCCATTGTTATAGCCATACTCACAGCCATACTGGCGGTACTCTATATAAACAGGTATCAGCTAAAGCGCAAAAAAGACAAAATGCTTTTTGAGAAAAACATGGAGCTCTCGCAACAACAAAACAATGTGTTAAAACTGGAAAAGCAACGGGCCGAAGATGAACTGGCCAATGCCCGGATTATGCTCGATGATTATGTAAAGAACATCGTAGAAAAGAATGAATTGCTGGAACAGTTTAAGCTGGATATGGAAAACCTTAAAATACTGAAGGCAAAAGAAATAGATGAAAACCGCATAGCGCACCTGGAAAGTTTAAATAAAGCCACCATTCTGACCGAAGACGACTGGAATAAATTTAAGGACCTCTTTGAACAGGCTTATAAAGGATTCTTTATCCGCCTGAAAGAAAAACTGCCCGATCTGACCCAGGCAGAAATAAGATTGGTGTGTTTAACCAAATTGAAATTAGACACCAAACAAATGGCCGTTATTTTAGCCGTATCGGCCGATACCATAAAAAAGACCCGCTACCGGCTGAGAAAAAAGCTCGGTTTATCCGAAGAAGACAGCATCGATGACATAGCTGCATCTGTCTGACAATCAACACCTATCTTCATTGTCCACCTCGTTGTCTACCCTACATATTAGGTAAGGCCTTGACATGGATATAGTTTTGCTTCGTCAATCACCATAAAACTATTCACAACGACTTAAAACCCAAAAACATGAAATCAATCTTATCCGGTCTCTCCGTCCTTACCATTTTATTGCTCACTTCCTGTGGAGGATCTTCCACCAACGGAAGCTTACCGGCAGCAGACAGCGCCAAGGGAAGTTCAGCACAAATGGCGTCTTCCGCAGGTTCAACTTCCGCTTCTGCCCCAACCATGACTATCAACGAAGCCGACTGGCAAATGAAAGACCTCAGCACCGTGGCACCCCTCATCCATATTTCCATGAAAGTGCCGAAAGACGCTATTCTGGAAAAAAATGGAAATGGCGGAGTTGATATTCATGTAAGCGACTTCTACATTATTACGGTAAGCGCTCCTGCCGTATCAACCGCTAAAGAAGCATTGGATGATATAAAAGGACTCACCATAAAAGGCCAGAGCTATATGAATGGAAAAACCCTGGCCGAAGAAAGCAACGGGATGGTTTATACCGAGCAAATGAAAACCGAAGTCAACGGCACCACCTATGAACCGGAAGTACATTTTGCCTATATCATTGGCAAGCCCGACGGAGCTTTTTATTCGGTCATGGATGTACGTCCGCTGAGTAATTTCAGCGTGCGCGGTTCCGCTTACAGCGCTGATATGGCAAATAAGATTTATGCGATTGTAAAAGGGTCGGCAAAAGAGAATAAGTAATCCTTATAGTATAAAGCCTATAAAATTGATTTTAATATAGTCATGAAATCTAAACATAAACTACCATGAAAAAACATCTCCTCATACTATTCATCGCACTGTTATTCGGCACTTCCTTATTTGCTCAGGATGAGCATAAATTAAAGCCCATACGCAAAGATTATAAATATGGATACGGCTATGATGCTAATGGTGGGATATTCAGCATTCCTCCGAAATATGACGATGCTCTTTATTTTGAAGAAGGACTGGCTCCGGTAAAAACAGGTGAGAAATGGGGGTTTATCAATGAGCAGGGAGTAACAGTGATTCCTTTCAAGTTCGATTATGCCAACATATTCGGTAATGGCTATGCCACGGTAGGCATGAACGGAGCAAACGGACAATACAAATACGGTCTGATCAATAAATCAGGCGCGGTGGTTATTCCCTGTAAGTATGATGGCATAGGGGATGTTGCAGAGGGATTGATTTCTGTTGTGGTTGGGGATAAACTTGGATTTATCAATACAAAGGGCGCGGTGGTTATTCCTATGAAGTTTGATTTCAAATCAGGACAAATGGTGGATTTTGCCGGAGGCTTTGCACGCGTGGTGGTGGAGAAAAAATACGAGTTCATTGATAAAACGGGTAAGGTAATCACAGCTCCGAAATATTCATCGGCAGCAGATTTTACAGAAGGCATGGCTGCGGTGGCCATTGATACCAGCTGGAACAAACATACCAGCGATGGTACCAAGGAAACCATAGCCTGGGGATTTATCAATACAACAGGAAAAGAAGCCATTCCCTGCCGTTATGAAAATGTGGGCAATTTTGAAAAAGGTGTTGCCAAAGCTTATCTGGACGGTAACGTATTGAGCATTGATAAAAGCGGTAAAGTCGTTGACACGTTAACAAGAGCTCCGCGCAAACGGGTCCTTGTGTTAGATTCCACGGTAACCAGCGGCCGGATTAATAAAATGGGCCGGATTACTGTTACATACAACGGAGGCTTTATCCAAAAGTTTACGATAAACGATACCCCTGTCTATAACACATCAACCAGTCCGATCAATGTGGATACCAAAAAGCTGGGGCTCAAACCCGGCAGCAAAGCAACCGTTAAAATCATTTACACCAAAGGCACCCATGTGAAATTTATGCAGGGCCAGGGAATAGAATAGCGGTTTATACAAGGTCATGAACGGAGCCAACGAATGTTCTTATTTTAGTATGCAGAATATGAAAGCAGAATTACTCCTCAATAAACAAACGCCATGAAAAATAAAAAAACAGACATTTTACAAGCAGAGGATTTACAAAAAATGTATGAGAAGGGAAGCTTTGCGCCTCATTCCCCTGAAAAAATCTTCAACGACTCAAAGTATAATTATAATGTATTGAAGTCGGCCCCGTTTTTTGGAGAAGAAACGCTGGGGATTTATATAAAGATATATGACAAACTGGGTGAAATGGGCTACGCACCCGCACTCTATGAACTCGGCTTACTTCATTTTAACGGTGAATGGTGGCTTGAACAAGACCTGAAAAAAGCCCTCGACTACCATACAAAAGCAGTGGCACTTGGAAATACCGATGCCATGTTCGAACTCTATGTATATCATTCAACCGGGCAGGGAGGCGTAAAGCAGGATAATAAAGTAGCACTGGAATGGTGCAAAAAAGCCGCCGAGAAAGGCCACTACAGGGCCTGTTTTAATATGGCTTCATTCTATGCCACTGGTAATGGTGTAAAACAGGATATGGATGAGTCTGTAAAATGGTATGAAAGAGCATCGAAGGCAGGGAATGGAAAAGCCAGCGCCACCCTGGGCGTCATGTATAAAATGGGGCAGGAAATTAAGGCCGATGCTGAAAAAGCGGAAGAGTACTTTAAGCTTGCCGAGGAACAATTATTTGACCTGGAAGAATTCCTTGCCATGTTCGGCATTGAACGGTATGAAAAGAAAAACCAAAAATCGGCCAAAACAACAAAGAAAGACACCTGTAAAACGCTCCCCCTTCCTACAAAAGATGACTTTAAAACACTTATTGAAGGGCTTTGCAAAGCAACAAAGACAGGTGAAGTAAGAAAGATTTATGATTCGTTTTATGAAAACAAGGAACCAATTTCAGCTATGTCTATTGTAGAAACCGATGAGGATGTCAAACTAATAGAAAAATGGGTGACCCTTATTTATGACCGGATAGCTGACATTGCAGGAACCGACGCAGCGGAGGAACTGGCTGAGGTTGCAGACGAAATCTTCAGGTAACGAAATAAAGAATATGAATTCATTCAAATTCTGATTTCAACTATTTGCTTTGAGTGCCTTAGAAGCCCGTTCGGCCAGGATATTTGTCATGGGCAGCCCGGTAATGTTGCAACCCGAAGCAAGACCTGATGATGCACGACTTCCTTCCAAACTCCGGGAAAGAAACAAAAGGTGAAGGCACTGGTTTGCCATAATTCAAACTAAATTCCCGGGGTACTACATAAATATGTAGTATTCCTTTTCTGCTTTGTATTTCATTTTTAAAAAAAAACGATCCTGCTTCCAAGGCTTCAACAAGATAATTTTAGTTAGATTTACTGGTATGAAAGCCACATTCCGTTTGGTTTTTATGCTGGAGCTTTTCATCCTCACGCTCTGCATGAATGCTCAGAATGAAATACGGTTTAATCACCTGAGTCTGGGTGGCGGACCGCAGGACAGAGCTGTTCATTGCATTATCCAGGATAGTAAAGGATATCTCTGGTTTGGTACACGGGGCGGGCTTTGCCGTTATGATGGCAATGAAGTTGTAACCTATATGCATTCGGCAGCAGACTCCGGTTCCCTCGCTAACAATTTAATCATCTGCCTGTTCGAAGATCACACACATGCCATCTGGGCAGGCACATTCTATGGCCTGAGCCGCTTTGATCCCATTAAGAAAAAATTCACCAGTTATTACTTTGACAAATGGTCGTCACGGGTAGGGTCCAATTATATCACCAACATTCTGGAGGATAACAAGGGCACTCTTTGGGTTTCCACTATTACCGGAATATATACCACACAGCCAGAGAACCCATCTTTTTCGCTTACAAAACTCTTCTCGCAAAAATCATCAGGCCCCCTTGCCCAAGGCATCTGCTGTACTCATTCCGGTAGGGTTTTTGTTATGCTGGATTCACTCATTCTTTATACGGATAATTACGGAAAAGTGTTTAAGCCTGTCTCCCGTCATTTTCTCGCTACTCAGAATTTGCTTGCATCGCTCTATCTCGACGATCAGGAAACACTATGGCTGGGTGATTCCAGAGCGAAAAAAATCTATAAGATGGACAGCCGGTCGTTCCGGACTAAGGAATATTGTCTGGATACCAACATCGTGAATTCCTTTGACATCTTATCGCTGGGCAAGCTGAACGATTCCACACTGATGGCTGGAACCGCTTTCGGATCCGGTATAAAGAACGGAGGGGGAGTGTTTTTACTGAATACAAACACCGGAAAATTTATCAATTATTTTAATGATGTTTCCAATGCATTCAGCCTCTCTGCCAATAGTGTCTGGTGTGTATTCAGGGATAAGCAAAACAACGTGTGGTTGGGTACAGAAAAAGGTCCTGATATGTTTAACACCTGGGAATGGGGATTTCACTGGTCTTCTTCCTCAAGCTGGGACTTATCACACTACGGCGATTTCTCCGTCGTATCTATGTGTGCAGATAAAAACGGACATATCTGGCTTGGAACATCAACCGGGTTGATTGAATATAATGCCGGGAGTAAACGATTTTCACTTTATGTTCCTCCATATCCTCCTTCTCAGGTATACAAGAACAATGTTTTCACCATTTTCAATTCGAACGATACCTTGTTTTTGGGCATACGCTCAGGAGGGTTTATCCGATTTGATATAAACACGCATCTGTTTGATACCACCCGATTTCGAAATCCTGAAATTCAGGAATTATATGCAAAGACTCCCAGAAGCATTGCCAGAGAAAAAGATGGCACCTATTGGTTTGCCACCTTTCCCGGAGATGTATTCAGTTATAATCTCTCCACGCATGAAGGGAAACATTATTTTAAGAGAGATTCTTTATTCAATTCCGTTCACCGGAATTATATCCGGTGCATGAATATAGATAAGTATGACAATAAATGGTTTGGCACCTATGACGGGGAGTTTTACCGCATACCTCATAAGTCCGACAGTGTTATATGGAACGGTGCTAAGGATACAAAAAACGAAATCATGGGCAGAAGCCGGATCAATGATATCGTTTGTGACACCAACGGCGATGTATACATCGCTACCCAATCCGATGGGCTGATTGTCTATCATGCCCGAAACAAAAAGTTTGAAGCCATCCGCAATCCCCGGCGACCTGGAGATAATCTCATCCGGAAAATTGTGATAAGCGATCATAATAAATTATGGCTTGCCACAGGAAGCGGATTTACCAGCTGGGACATGACAACACAGGAGTTTCTCAACTACAGCTACGGAGATAAATTTCTGGATGTGATGGGCATAGCGGGATGCGCTGATCAGAAAGGCAATATTTATTTCGGCGGAGACAATGAGTTGCTCTATTTTAATCCTGGAACGCTTGCTCCTCCCCCTTCCGGAATTGACCCCAAAGTAACCGCGGTAAATATCATGAATAAGGGATATCTCCACGACCTGGATGAAACCGTTTCACTGGGTTACAAAGACAATGTGATTTCATTTATGTATTCAGCATTTGATTTTTTGAATGAAAAACAGGATCATTTTGCCTATATGCTGGAGGGATTCGATACCGACTGGAACTACTGTGGAAATCTTCATTTTGCCAATTACACAAATCTTCCGGGAGGACATTATACATTTCGCCTCAAGGCTCAGAATGTGAAAGGTGTATGGGTGGAGGCTGCACACCCCATCCGCATTTACATCGCCACCCCTTATTGGAAAACAACCTGGTTTTTAATTGCTTGTTGTTTGATGGGTTTTGGACTTGTGTTTGCTTTTTACTATCTTAGAATTCAGCGAAAGTTGGAGACCGAACGACTGCGGTTAAGACTGGCCAGAGACCTGCATGATGATATCGGTTCTTCACTCAGCTCTATTTCTATTTTAAGCAATATGGCTACGAAAATGGATTCATCTCTTCAGGAAGAAACCCAATCTCTTTTTCACAAAATATCAGAATCTTCAATCCGAACGATTGATTCCATGAAGGATCTTGTTTGGGCCATTCATCCTGAAAATGACCGGATGGACTCGCTTTTTGCCAAAATGAGAGCCCATGCTGCCGACACGCTGGAACCTAAAGAGATTGATTATAGCTTTCAGGCGGAAGAGAAACTGGAAACGATAAAATTATCTATGGAGGTAAAAAAGCATTTTTATCTTATATTTAAAGAGGCTATTAATAACCTGGTTAAGTATTCCAAATCTCCGTCCGCAGAAATATGCATATTTACGCAAAACGGTAAGATAGAGACACGGATTACCGACAAGGGCATCGGGTTTAATCCCACCCGGGTAAGGATGGGTAACGGATTGAAAAATATGGAGCAAAGGGCCCTGCTTCTGAATGGAATACTTTACATAGACAGTCAATTGGGAAGTGGAACTTGTGTGCGATTGGTTTTCCCGATAGCTTAGTTAATTTTCAGGGAATCGAATTTATGAGTCAACCACCTATAACACCCCCAGTACCGATCAGCGTATTTATTTACGAGGATAATCCCGATCTTCTTCAGTCTTTACAATGGATGATAAAGGCGTATAAGGATTTCCGGGTAGTTGGTGCCAAGCAACTGGCTAATGATGTTATAGAAGACATGAAAGCATGTAAGCCGGATGTTGTCCTGATGGATATCGATATGCCGGAAACATCAGGGCTCGAGGCCTTAAAGAAAATCAAATCCAACTTTGAGGATATTGAGGTGCTCATGCTTACCATTTTCGACAGCAATGAAAATATCTTTAACTGTATCCAGGCCGGAGCTTCCGGTTATTTGCTGAAAGGGACATTGCCGGAACGTATCATGGAGGCTATCCGGGATGTAAAAGAAGGTGGCGCTCCCATGACCCCTGTTGTAGCCAAGAAAGCCCTGGCCCTGCTTACCAAGGTATCGGGAGAGTCGAAAAACACGGCCGGTTTAACACCCCGTGAACAACAGGTTTTATCATACCTCACCAAAGGATTCAGCTATAAAATGATAGCCCATGAGCTGCAAATAAGCATCGATACTGTCCGTCATTTTATCAAAGGAGTATATAAAAAGCTTCATGTTAATTCTATGGCCGAAGCCATATCAAAGGCTATGAAGGACCGGTTGGTTTAGTACTTCATCTTCCCCTCTTTTTCCCTTATATTTTTAATCATTTCTTATCTGCTTCAACCTTCAGTTGATTTTGGCATTCACAATTCCCATCTCCTTCACATAGTTCTTCGGCAATAGCTTTACAGGCCCCTACCTACATATTTATGTCATTGACTCATTTCTTGATGCTTACTAATATTGCTATCAATTAGCAATCCTAAAACATATTGATTGCATGACGTGGAGCCCGTATGGTAATGGGCATGGGATGTTGTTGAAATAGTATAGTAGAACCCGAAAACAACATAGTTCATCTCAAAACTTATACGGTATGCGGCTCAAAACGTCAGTATATATCACCTTTATTCTCTTCTGCTTACCACGTCTTGTTCAGGGGGGGAACTATTATTGGATTGCCTCCGGGCCATCCAACTGGAACGCTTCGGCAAACTGGGCTTCACTCTCCGGAGGAAGCGGCGGAGCAGGTGTTCCGGGAGTATCCGATGTTGCTAATTTTGACGGGAACGGCTTGGGCACTTGCACCCTGGACATTGGGGTAAACATTGCAGGGATCAACGTAAACAATACCTTTTCCGGAACCATCACTCAAAGCACCCACTCCATCACCATCGGAGCTTCCAACGCCATATTTTCAGGGGGAACATTTACCGGCAGCAGCAACAATATCACCATTACCGGAAATTTCACCCTGTCCGGAACTACTTTTACAAGCACCAGTGGACTGCTGACCCTTGAAAATACCGTGACTTTTTCGAGCGGCGGATTTAATCCTAACAACGGAACAGTTGCCCTCGCTGTTAATGCATTTACAGTCACCGGTACTTTTACCTTCTACAATCTTTTAATTTCCGGGAATTATAATACCATAACTTTTGCCAACCCCAACACGGTGGCGAATAACCTCACCTTATCGGCAGCAGCAGGAAACGTATATGCAAATGTGAACAGTATGACCGTACAGGGAACAACGAACATGACCGGAGCGAATACCGTCATCCTGTATTCCGGAACCATCAATGCACAAGGCAATATCAACACCTCCTTTACCGGCGATCCGTATGGAGTTGGCAGCGGAACCATCAACATAAACGGTTCCGGCAATCAGACCATGAATACCACCTCTCCTGCAGGACAAGGTATTCTACCGGGTATCACCATTAATAAACCATCGGGGAAGTTAACGCTGAAAGGCACTATTTCCTTTTTTGGCAACTGGACCTATGTACAAGGTACTGTGGATGCCTTTACAAACACCACCACCGTGTGTTTCCAGGAAGGAAGCGCTATTGTAAACGGACAGGGTGCATCCTCTTTCATGACTTTCTACAACTTCACGGTAAATGCTATTTCAGGATCAGGAGGATGTTATCTGACTCTTGGTGGCAACCTTTATGTTTCCAACAATTTGTCGGTAAACAACCCCGCCAACACTGCCACAACTATCCTGGATGCATCCAATAACGGTTATACCATTCAGGCAGGAGGTAATTTTATGGGAGAAGCCAACACCACTTTCTATCAGAATAATTCCACCGTTATATTAAACGGGAGTGGTTTACAGACAGTAGAGCTTGGCAGCGTCACCTTCGTCAGTTTGGAAAATGTATTCAATAATCTGACGATAAATAATACCGGCAGTGGAATAGAACTTCTTACAAGCAATCTCGTTGTCAATAATCTTACCCTCACTCAGGGCCAAATCAATTTAAACAACCTCACACTAACACTCGGAACCGCAGCAAGCACCCCGGGTGTGCTGGCACAAACTAACGGATGGGTTTACGGCGGTACCTTCACACGCTGGTTTTCCCAGTCCAGTTTGGCCATACCATCAAATACAGGGTTGCTCCCCATGGGTTGGTCGGGTGATTATTGTCCCGTTTGGGTGGGATACAACAGCAACCTGAGTGCAGGAGGCACTATAAGTGCAACGTTTACTTATATTCCCGATAATGCATCTCCGTTTGTTTCTTTTGTCGATCCCACCTGGAACGGAGGCACCACCATCGTTACCGAAACCAATTCATATTGGACCTTAAGCAGCGGCAATGGCTTCACTCCCGCCGGAAACACCATAAATCTGAGACACGGAGGCGGCATCATTAGTTTCGGGAGCAATGTGCTGGCTGATGTCGGTTCCTGTCTCGCCAGCAGTGTGGTAGGCACCTATGCGGCAGCAACAAACAATTCGGTTGCCACAGAAGCCAACCGAACAGCCTTAAGCGGAGCGGAGTTAAACAATACATTTTATCTGTGTACCACTGATATGAGTTTGGCCGGCGCACCACTTCCGATAACGCTGGTCGACTTTACAGCCCTTGCCTGTGGAAACAAGGTGAAACTGAATTGGGAAACGGCCACGGAAACAAACAATGCTTTTTTTACGCTGGAAAAAAGTCCGGATGGAATTCATTTTGAAAAACTGACCGATGTTCCTGCCGCTTCCAGCAATAGCTCCTCACCACGATACTATGTGGAAACAGACTATGAACCTTTCATGGGTATATCTTACTATTCCCTCAAGCAAACCGATCTGAATGGAAGTGAGCATGAACTGGCTATTGCTCCTGTTAAAATAAAGCCTACACAAAATCTGGATATCTACCCCAATCCATTGGAACATGCCGGCCAACTTCACATTGAAACGGAAGGCTATAACAACCAGGAGATCCTGGTTGTTTTAACCAATACTGCCGGACAGGAGTGTATATCCAGAATGTTGCTTTCGGTGAATGATCAGGGAAATTTTATACTGACAGAAACGGAAGACCTGGCGCCAGGCTGTTATATTGTTGTCGCTACCTCTAACGATAAATTGTACAACTACAAACTCATTATCAAATAAACTGAAGCTGGAAACAGTCCTTTTACCTGTACCTAAAAATACTCCATTCATGCAAAATATTCAACCGTTTGATCGTCCTGTATTACCGGAAAGTATTAATAAACAAACGAAAATAGCGATTAACTCCACTTCCGGAATTTTCATGGTGGAGCTTAATTCTATCATATTCCTTCAATCCGACGGCCCTTATACTACTATCTATTCTTCGGCCGGAGAAAATATTGTAAGCAGTAAAAATTTGATGGTGTACGATAATCTTTTAGCGCCATTCGGATTTTTCAGGGTGCACAGATCGTATCTCATCAGCATTTCTAAAATTGTTCAGTATGTCAGATCCGACGGAGGGTATGTTATTATGAGCAACGGAGCACGGGTGGATGTATCCGCAAAAAGAAGAGAAGAGCTACTTGCAAAACTTTCTGCCGAGGTGCTTTTTTTGTAAAAAGTGCAACGATAGCTATCACAATGCTCATTTACCACGTCTCTCGGTTTTTCATTTCATCTTTCTCCGGAGATAAAAACCGGATACCGGTTGATCATCCATATAATACATTGTTATGAAATCAAAACTCATAATAATTTTCGGAATAGTTTTATTCAATATGCTTTGTTCCTTCCGTCTTAATCCGGAAGGTCCGCATTATTCCAACTGCATTAAACCCAACAGCGATATTCTTATCGGAGATGGTGTTTGCCGGCTTGAAACATTTCAGGGGGTAAACATTCATAATATCAGTTACATCAGCTGGGACTATTCGTCCGGGGTTAGAAAGTTTTATTTTTTTCTACTCAGAGCAGACTCCACTCTTCGGTTTAGCCCGATTGCAATTGAGCCCGGTTACTTCAGCCCGCAGAATATAAGCCTCATCTGTTGCTTCAAGGACTCCACCGCTAAAACGACAAGTGCTATTTATTACAAGCTCTTTGCTGTGCCATTTGATGCTTTAAATGGGAGGAAAGATACGCTGCTGATCAAGGAAGATGCACTTTCACCACCGGGAATCATTAAGGTGATGCCGAATGAGCCGCACGCATGGTACTCCCTCATTGCTCCTGCTGCCAGTCCAAATCCTGTTGGGGAGGCAGCCAGATAGAAAAACTAAACAGGTTCCTGTATCACCTTCCGATAAATCCAATACCCCTATCTTTGTCGCTGAGAATCTATTCCCGATGCGTAAACCAATATAGCCTTGCAGGATCCATTTCCTTTATGTCAGACAACTCCTTTTTAGGCGGGTCATGACAAAACCTCTTGGTCTGAAAGGGATGACCGTGAAGGTGGTTTTTGTGAAGGAGTGAATTCGTGTTGGTTATATCCTTATGGTAGCTTCGACTACTTGCACTGAGCGCCATCGAAGTGCGCTCCATCAACGAAAACAAAAAGACCCTGAAGCAAATGCTTTAAGGCCTTAATCCTTTGTGAATGTTTTTCGCTCTCGCTCTTTTTATCCGCCGAAGCTGATGCGTAGGCGGACACACTCACTCCGCTTTTGCTCCCCGAGCTTGGCTTCCCGATATCGCTTTGCTCATCGGGATTCCGCTGTGCTTCACTTCTCGCCCAGTCCAACCTCCATCAAATAATAAAGGCGCACATTGTGCGCCTTTATTATTTGAGCTCCCCTGATTTCAGACATCTCGAACCAATTGGAGGAGGGGTTCAGGAGAATTTATGAATTGAAAGCGTTCATACCTCTAGAAAATAAATAACTTCAATGAGAAAAGGTGACAATTGTTTGGAATTGCAACCATCTACTATTGTGCGAGGCACCCAAAGTAAATATCTCAGAGGATTTTGAGCAAAATGTACTATCTTTGATATAGAAAAAGTAAAGCCATGAGCACCTCGGAGTTAAAATACACCTTGTTCAGAGCCATTGATACCATCAATGACAATAAGACCCTAAAAGATATCTACTCCTTTATTTCAAAAAAAACGACGACTGATTTTTGGGAAACTCTTACCAAAGATCAAAAGGAAGAAATAGAAAAAGCGCTCAAAGAGCTGGACTCCGGAGCAGGTATCCCTAATGAAAAGGTCATGGCGAAGTATAAAGGCAAGTATGTATAGTAATGCCAGTGAAAATAAGCTGGTCTCCCACCGCCAGAAAATCGTTTGATGATTTAATTTTCTTTCTTGAGTCAAAATGGGAGAAGAAAGTCATTGAAAAGTTATTTACTGAACTCAACCGAATATTAATTTCTCTTTCTGATAACCCGGAAATGTATCCGGAAGTTTCATCCAAAAAGAAGCTTAGGAAATGTGTGATCAGACGAAAAACATTGCTGTTTTATCGGGTCACTCAAAAAGGGAATATCGAATTGGTCATTTTCGCAGATGCCCGGCAGAATCCGAGAAACTATAAAATGTAATAAGCCGATAACCCGCTGAATAAATAATGAGCAAGCTCCTTCCCATCAAAGATAACCAGCATAAGGGCTTTCATTACACTGTTACCGATGAGCAAATTGCCGCGCATCAGAAACTGACCCTTCACAAGCTATTTGAATGGTTGGAAAGCACCAACCGGTTTGTAAGTAAAGTGCAGACACCTGAGGAAAAACAAAGAAGTATTTTAGCGAAGACAATGGAGTGATTAAAAAGATGGTATCTCGGCGGTGGTTTCATTCCGGTGGCTGAGCGCCTGTGCTGAGCTTGTCGAAGTAGAGTCGAAGCCACTGGAAACAAAAAGGCCCTGTAGTATTTGCTTCAAGGTCTTAATCCTTTGTGAGTGTTTTTCGCTCTCGCTATTCACACTCACTCTGTTTTTTGCTCCCCGAGCTCGGCTTCCCGATATCGTTTCATCCATCGAGATTCCGACACGTATCACATTCGCGCCATGATTAAGAGGCATGTGATCTAATCACCGTTCCGTTTACTTCTTTGTAATTTTGCTTAAGGAACACAGTTTATATAAAGCATTATCGGACCAATTCTTTGATTCCTTTTAAATTTTCTTAGCTTTATGTAACAAAGTTCTATAATAAGAAACGGGCTCTTTATCATTTTTTTATTTTTATGTCCTGACCTTAATTTTCTCGGCCTTTTGAAATATTATAAACAGTCCATTTTCTTTTTCCTCATTCTTCTGGGTCTTCCAATATGGTTGCCTGCTCAAATGATGAACACTGTTGCAGGAATAGCTTATTATGGATGGAGCGGAGATGGGGGCCCTGCTACATCAGCTGGATTATGGCATCCTAATGGGATTGCCGCCGATAATAAAGGAAATTTTTATATCGCTGATTCGGATGATAACCGAATTCGGAAAGTGAGTAAAGATGGAATTATTACAACTGTAGCTGGAAATGGATCACAAGGCCATGGCGGAGACGGAGGAGTTGCCATTTCTGCCGAATTAAATGGCCCCAAGGGGATAGCAGTGGATGAAGTCGGAGACATCTACATTGCAGATGTATTTAACTGCTGTATTAGAAAGGTGGACGTAAACGGAATTATTACAACGGTTGCAGGAAACGGAATAAATGGTTTTTATGGAGACGGAGGGCTTGCAACTCAGGCAGAATTGTCATTTCCTGAAGGAGTTGCCGTTGATGTTTGGGGTAATATTTATATCGCTGATTATTACAATAATCTAATCCGAAAAGTTGATACCCATGGTATTATTTCAACACTTGCAGGTAATCCTAATGGTGGGAATTCGGGGGATGGGGGTCCTGCAACTTACGCCAGTTTAGATTTTCCACACGGAGTTGCTGTTGACTATGCAGGCAACGTCTATATCGCTGATCAGAACAACAACAGAATCAGAAAAGTTAATGCCTTGGGCATTATTTCGACAGTAGCAGGAAACGGCTCATCAGGGTTCAGTGGAGACGGAGGACCGGCTGTCTATGCACAGCTGAATATGCCAGAAGGAATGATCATTGACGGAGCAGGAAATATTTACATCGCAGATACCTATAATTTTAGGATACGAATGGTTAATACATCTGGTATTATTACTACCATAGCGGGGAATGGTACAGAAGGTTATAACGGAGATGGTGGCAACGCTACTATGGAGGAGTTTGGTTTACCTATTGGTATAGCGTTGGATGCTAATAGAAATGTTTATGTTGCCGATTTACCAAATAACAGAATCCGGTTAATTTCCGGAATTTCGCAGCCTTCTGAACCTATCCTTGTCAATGTTTTTCCGAACCCATCAAATGGTTTAGTAATAACAAGTTTAGGAGGATCTGGTTATTCCAACATAACATTATACAACATGTTAGGCAAAGAGATTTATACTCTTGCATTAGAAACCAATTTGCTGGATCAGTACATCTATTTCGATAGCTCCAATTTTTCAGCTGGAATGTATGTTATGAAAATACGGACTGAACATGACGAAATAAAAAAACGACTTGAAATAATACGGTAACTATTTCAATGGGATTATTCACCTTCCAATCACCATCACATAAACTTCCTTCATTCTTGACACCCGTACCTCATGCTAAGGGTAGGTAGCTCACAAGGATCGATAAGTCAGATGGAATCATACGACCTTATGATTAACAGTCATGTGGTCTAACCAATAAACAAAAAGACCAAGGAGCAGCTTAACCAATTAATGTGGCATACGAATAGCCCTCTAATCCACTCATTTATAGCCACATTCGAATATTCCCAGAAATTATTGGATATTTATAGGCAAAGTGCTAATATTGCAGTCCTTTTTTAGGGGCATAACCCTTGAAATAAGGACAACCAGAATAAATTCCCTGATAGCTCAGCTGGTTAGAGCACATGACTGTTAATCATGGGGTCGCTGGTTCGAGCCCAGCTCGGGGAGCAAAAACAGAGCGAGAGCGGAGAATGAGAGCGAAGTAGCTCCGTTTATCTCCGCTCTCGTTCTGTTTCTCACTCTGAATAAAACCCCTGTCTATGAGCCTATTAGTAGTTGGAACCGTTGCTTTTGATGCCATTGAAACCCCTTTTGGCAAGACCGATAAGATCATAGGAGGCGCTGCCACCTATATTTCCCTGGCTGCTTCTTACTTTACCAAAAAGAAAATAAACCTGGTTTCCGTAGTAGGGGGCGATTTCCCTCAATCGGCCATGGATATGCTTAAAAAGCATCATGTGGAGCTGGAAGGCTTGCAGATTTTGAAAGATAAAAAGACCTTTTTCTGGTCGGGCAAGTACCACAACGATATGAATACCCGCGATACCCTCGCTACCGAACTCAATGTACTGGGTGAGTTTGACCCCATTCTACCTGATTCGTACCAGGATTGCGACTTCCTTATGCTGGGCAACCTGATGCCGGCCGTGCAAATGAAGGTAATGGACCGGCTCAAAAACCGTCCCCACCTCATCGTACTCGATACCATGAATTTCTGGATGGATATTGCCCTGGATGAATTAAAGACGGTATTAAAACGTGTGGATGTACTTACCATCAACGATTCGGAAGCGCGTCAGCTTTCCGGTGAATATTCACTGGTTAAAGCCGCTGCCAAAATCCTGCAGATGGGTCCTAAATACCTCATCATTAAAAAAGGGGAACATGGAGCTCTGTTGTTCGACAAGAACCAGGTGTTCTTTGCTCCTGCCCTGCCCCTGGAAGATGTATTTGACCCGACAGGTGCCGGAGACAGCTTTGCAGGAGGTTTCATTGGCTATCTGGCCGAAACAAAAGATATCTCTTTCGAAAACATGAAACGGGCCATCATCTTCGGATCAGCTATGGCTTCCTTTACCGTGGAGAAATTCGGTGTGGAACGCCTTGTGGATCTTACCCAGAAACAGGTGGATGAACGTGTTCAGGAGTTTATCGATCTGGTTCAGTTCGATATTGCCCTGGTATAATCTAATTCCACTGATTTATGAGTTGAGCCTGCCCTGAAGCGATCTTTGATCTGCTTCAGGGCAACCTTTTTCAAATGCTGCGTCTATACATCAAACGCAGCATCATGATACGACTCTTCCTCCTCTTCTTTCTTTTAGTATCCTGTGCCGCCATGCAAGCGGGCCATAACAGTTATTCCCATGAGCATTCCTCCCCGCCTTATAAAAGCACGTCGCAACATCTGGTAAAGATTCACCATTATCACCGCACGTTGGTGGAAGTAAAAAGGAAGAAAAGGAAAAGATGTTTCTGGACCGGATGTCCTTCTTTCTGAAAAGAAGAGACAAGATGGCCTAGCGAAACTCGTCGTTCAGCTCCTTCAATACGGCCGATCCGGGACAAAGTTGTTCCTTGCCCAGGGCGTTCAACGCCGTATCGCTGGTTTGCAACAGATGATGCAGATCTCTTGTTTCGGGATCGATATACAACAGTCCCGTCAGAATCTCATTTTTAGCACGGGCGTTTTGTACGGCATTGATGGCCGACAACCGGTTCATCGGATCCCAGCCCTCTGCCAGCTTATGCAGCTGTATAGAAGAACCATCGTGCATCTTCACCTGTTTCTGTGTGCCCTTGCCGTAATCCACGGTAATCTCTTTCATCTCGGGAACAAAATCTACCGTAGCCGTAGCTTCCACATGCTCGCGTACAAAGTCGTACGACTTGGTTGATCCTACATTATTATTGAATGTAACGCAAGGAGAAATGACATTGATAAAACTAAATCCGGGGTGATTGATGGCTGCCTTGATAAGTGGGATCAGTTGTGTCTTATCGCCCGAAAAACTCTGAGCCACAAATGAAGCGCCCAGCTCTATAGCCAGACTGCTTAGATCAATGGACTGAAACAGATTGACATTACCGCTTTTGTTTTTCGATCCCTCATCGGCCGTAGCTGAATCCTGTCCCTTGGTTAATCCGTAACAACCGTTATTCATCACGATATACACCATCTTGAGATTACGACGGATCACATGCACAAACTGTCCCATACCGATGGATGCGGTATCTCCGTCGCCGGAAACACCGAAATAAATCAGATCCCTGTTGGCCAGGTTGGCGCCGGTAGCCACGGATGGCATACGCCCGTGAACAGAATTGAAACCATGGGAATTGCTCAGGAAATAAGCCGGCGTTTTGGACGAGCAACCGATACCCGACAACTTAGCCAACTTATGCGGCTCTATATTCATTTCATAGGCAGCCTGTACAATGGCAGCGCTTATGGAATCATGACCACAACCGGCACATAAGGTGGACAAAGCCCCTTCGTAATAGTTCAGCGTATAGCCCAGTTTGTTTTTGGGCATCTCCGGGTGACGGAATTTCGGGCGTATATATGTCATTTGCTGGCCTTGTTTAATACGGGTGAAGGACTCTGGTTTTTGCTGATCTGTTTCAAAATATGATCGGCTGTGATAGGCGTGCCGTCATAGTTAAGAATGGAGATCAGTTTTTTAGGATCAACGCCCAGCTCTATCATAAGCAGGCTTTTGAGTTGTGCATCGCGGTTCTGCTCAATCACAAATATTTTTTCATGCGCATTGATAAACTCCTCCACCGTCTTATTAAACGGGAAAGATTTCAAACGTATCGCATCTACAAATACCTGCTGCTCGCGAAGTGTATCCATGGCCTCTTCCGCTGAATAGGTGGAAGTGCCGAAGAACAGAAGTCCCGTGGCGAAACTGTTTTTATCCTGATACAGCTGAGGACCGGGAACCATCGTTTTGGCTGTGTTCCATTTTTTGATCAGCCTGTCCATATTGCGCTGATAGGCTGCTCCGTCTTCGGTATAGGCTGCATATTCATCGCGGGAAGTACCGCGGGTAATAAAGGCTCCTTTGGAAGGGTGTGTGCCAGGATAGGTGCGGTATGGAATTCCATCTCCGTCCGAATCCAGATAACGTCCGAATTTTTTGGTGTTATCGAGCTCGGCAGCATTCAGCACCTTGCCGCGTTTGTATTCGCGTTTGTCATCCCACTCAAGCGGAGCGGAAAGATGATCATTCATTCCCAGATCCAGATCGGTCATCAGGATGACCGGAGTTTGTAATTCTTCGGCCAGATCAAAACAATCGGCTGTCATTTCAAAACACTCTTTGGGAGTGGAAGGAAACAGCAATACATGTTTGGTATCGCCATGCGATGCATAGGCCGCCAGCAACACATCCGACTGCTGGGTGCGGGTGGGCATACCTGTTGATGGACCGGTACGCTGCACATCAATCAGCACGCAAGGGATCTCGGCAAAATAAGCAAGTCCCAGAAATTCATTCATGAGTGATACACCGGGACCGCTGGTTGCGGTAAATGAACGGGCTCCGTTCCAGTTGGCACCTATCACCATTCCGATAGCAGCCAGTTCATCTTCGGCCTGTACAATGGCTACATTTTTACGACCGGTAATTTTATCGGTACGCAGTTTCTCAGCATAGCTTGAAAAAGCTTCCACCACCGAGGTAGAAGGAGTAATGGGATACCAGGCTGCAACAGTGGCTCCGGCATAAACAGCGCCTATACCGCAGGCCGTGTTTCCGTCTATCATGATCAGCTTGCTGGTCAGATCACGACGCTCTACACGGATAGGCAGCGGATAGGTATAATTTTTCTGAATATAATCCACCCCCATCTGCAAAGCCTTGATGTTGGGAGCAATGAGTTTTTCCTTGCCCTGAAACTGCTCGGCAAGCAATTCTTCCAGCACCTTGAATTCGATATTGAAAAGAGCAGAAAGGGCTCCTACATAAATAATATTCTTGAACAACTGACGCTGACGCGGATCGGTGAATGCAGTATTACACATCTCCATCAAGGGGATACCGATATAATTAATATCCTCGCGTATGTATTCGGCATGGAGATTTTTAGAGCTATCGTACAGAAAATAACCTCCTGTATTAACACTGGCCACATCGGCTGCCATACTCTGAGGATTTACACATACCATCAGGTCTATTCCTTCTCTCCTTCCGAGGTATCCTTTTTCGCTCACCCTTACTTCATACCAGGTAGGAAGTCCTTGGATATTGGAAGGGAAAATATTTTTGGGTGTTACATATACACCCATCCGGAAGATGGCTTTGGTGAAGAGAAAATTCGCACTCGCTGATCCCGTTCCGTTGACATTCGCAAACCGAACTACAAAATCATTCACCTGACTGTTTTTTACTGGCATGCTTTTTCTGCTTTCGTGACATTATAAAAGAATTTCTGCATATCCCACGCAGAGGTAGGGCAACGTTCTGCACATAATCCGCAATGCAGACATACGTTTTCATCTTTCACCATCACCCGTTTGGTAGGCAAGGCATCGGATACATATAAATCCTGGGTTTTATTATGCGCCGGTATTTTCAGCATTTCACGCAGATCTGTTTCGTCTGCATTGTCTATAAAGGAGATACACGCCGTAGGGCAGATATCCATACACGCATCGCACTCAATACACTTGCTGGTGGTAAACACTGTTTGTACATCACAGTTCAGACAACGTTCGGCTTCTTTAAAACCGGTGGACACATCAAATCCCAGCTCTACTTCTTTCTTTCTGTTTGTCAGTGTCAGTTTCTTATCTGCCTGCGGTACTATATAACGTACATCTTCCACCACGGCACTGTCGTAGCTCCATTCGTGTATGCCCATCTTCTGACTGATGAGATTCACAAACGGAGAAGGCCGTTTTTTCATATCCTTTTTCTCATTGGCCAGGTGAATGGAAATAGCTGCCTGGTGTCCATGAGCTACAGCAGTAATTACATTCTTGGGACCGAAAGCTGCATCACCTCCGAAGAACACTTTAGGATGGGTAGAAGCAAATGTAATAGCATCCACCACCGGCATACCCCACTTGTCAAACTCAATACCCAGATCGCGCTCAATCCACGGGAAGCTATTTTCCTGTCCTATGGCAACAAGCACATCATCGGCCTCAAAAAACACATCGGGTCCTCCAACAGGTACCAGCTGACGTTTTCCTTTGTCGTCGTAAACTGCTTTTACTTTCTCAAAGTTCATGCCTCTGAGTTTTCCGTTTTCTATCACAAAATTTTTGGGAACATGATTCTCAATGATAGGAATATCTTCATGCATCGCATCTTCTTTTTCCCAGGGTGATGCTTTCATTTCGGCAAAAGGACTTCTTACAATCACTTTCACTTCTTCCCCGCCCAGACGACGTGATGTACGACAACAGTCCATAGCGGTATTACCTCCGCCCAGTACAATTACCTTCTTACCTATTTTGCTGGTATGTTCAAAAGCTACACTGCTTAGCCAGTCGATACCGATGTGAATGTTGGCAGCCGCCTCTTTTCGTCCCGGTATATCCAGGTCACGACCGCGCGGAGCGCCGGTACCTACAAAGATGGAATCGTAATCTTTGCTGAGGGTGTCTTTGAGGCTGGAAACAAAACTATTGAAATGAGTATGGATGCCCAGATCAAGGATATAATTCACCTCTTCATTTAATACTGTTTCGGGCAAACGGAAAGAAGGGATCTGGCTGCGCATGAATCCGCCACCCAGTTTTTGTTCGTCATATAAATGTATTTCATATCCCAGCGGGGCCAGGTCACGGGCCACAGTTAAAGAAGCCGGGCCAGCACCGATGAGGGCTATCTTTTTTCCATTGGCTTTAAAAGGACCTTTGGGCATATGCTGTTTCACATCGCCTTTATTATCGGCTGCAACCCGTTTCAAACGGCAGATGGCAACAGGCTCCTCTTCCACCCTTCCTCTGCGGCAGGCTGGTTCGCAAGGACGATCACAGGTACGACCCAATACCCCCGGAAATACATTCGAATCCCAGTTGATCATATAGGCTTCTGTGTATTTCTGCTCCGCAATGAGTCGGATATATTCGGGTACCGGAGTATGCGCCGGACAAGCATACTGACAGTCGACCACCTTATGGAAATATTCCGGGTCCTTTATATCTGTTGGTTTCAAGACAGCTGAGATTTTATGATGTAAATTATCTATTCCGGTCACGGAATAGCTTCAAATATAATGATTTCAATAATATATTACAGAAGCTTCTTTCTTAAATAATAGGAGTTCGAAAAGGTAGAAAATCTGAAATAACCTCCCGGCACCCCACCTCGATAATTTTAGTTTCCAGGTCACAAAACCAGGTCTTCAACGAAATATCCGGAAAACTCGCTGGAGCTGCGTTTACCTTTGTAACAGCATTACTCCAAATTAACAACAACTAAAAACCAATCCCCATGAAATCAAATCTATTTTTCAAAACAGGGCTCGCGGTTTTTGCTTTAATACTCTATAGCAGTACTTTACGAGCTTACACAGCTGTTGCATCGGGCAACTGGAGCAACAGTGCCACCTGGGGCGGAACAGCCCCCGGCGCAACTGTATCCAATCAGGATATTGTGATTCCGTATGGAATAACAGTAGGATTGGACATGAATGTTTCTTTTTCCGGATTAAGTAATTCCTTCACGGTAGACGGAAATATTGCAAATGCCGGCACTACAGGTATTACACTGGTGCAGGGCACCTTTGCAGGCAGTGGCTCGGTAGCTGTAAACCGCATTACTTTTTCCACCCTGGCTGCAGTTACCTTTACCGGTAATATGAACGTCAACCTGCTTGAAAATGAGGGCGCAGCAGTGGTGTTGGGTGCAGTGGTAAACATAACGGATACGCTGAACCTGGATGCTGGCAGTATTCTGCTGAATACAGGAGGAAATATGATATTGCAAACCAACTCAACGGTGCGTGTGAACAGCGGTTCCTTAAGTATTCACGGAGGCGTGTTCAGCAATACCAATAGTTATAATGTAGTGTATGTAGGTGCTTCCAAAACTACAGGGATAGAACTGAATACATTGACATTGGGACAACTGTATATTAATCTCAGCGATAATACCCAGACCCTTACCCTTGGCAATGATCTGCTGGTAAACGGCACCCTCTCTGTTTCGGCCGGCAAATTCGATTTCAGCAACCGGCAACTTTCTCTCCGGGGCGATCTGGTGATGGGAAAAGGAGCTTCATTTACCAGCAATACATCCAGCCAGCTCATTATTCAGTCGGATGGAATGATTACCAGCGCCCTGAATTTCAGCACGGGATCATCCATTCAGACGCTTAGTGTTCATCTTACCGGCAACGGCACAGTTAGACTGGCAAGCTCGCTGGGTATTGCCGGATATCTGAAACTGATGCTTGGAGCCCTCAGCATTGAAAACAGTGCCACCGTGACAGCCCAATCGGGAAGTGTGGTGCACATAGAATATGGTTCCATGATTATCAATGGAGGAGCTTTTGACGGAACGGCCAGCTATGATGTGGAATATATGGGCGGACCCTTGCCAGCCGGTGTTGAACTTACCGGCCCAGGACTTAACAATGTCACCGTTTCGCTCACATCACCTACCCCCAGCGGTATCAGCCTGAACGGAAATGTGGCCGTTGCAGGAAAACTTAACCTGATATTCGGAAGTATAAATCTGAACGGATATAACATGGCACTGAACGGAACATTTTATTCTTCCGGTACCGGTTCTTTTATCGGCCATGTGAATTCCGAACTGGATCTGAATCTGGCAGGGTATGCTAGCGGAGCACTAGTTTTCGATGCTTCCAATCAACAATTAAAGACTCTGTCTATAAACATAGCTAATGGAGGCAGCATCACAATGGGGTCGCCCATTAGCATTAACACCCTACTCAATTTCAGCAGTGGCTTGATTGACATAGCAGGAAACGATCTGATAATCTTGTCTACCGCTTCCATAACCGGATACAGCGATACACGATATGTTATAACTTCCGGAACCGGAAGGCTCCAGCTGTTTGTACAAAGCGGAAGTGCGCCTGTTCTCTTTCCTGTAGGTACCGCTACCGGATATGCTCCCGGCACGATACAACAAGTGAGTGGAGGCAGTTCGGGTAATTTTATGATTCATGTGATGGACGGTGTATATGTGGGAGGAACGTCGGGCTATAACAGCGCCGCTATTTCAAGCGTTGTAAATCATACCTGGCTCATCGAAGCCGCATCGGGTACTACCGTAAACATGTCTCTGTCACTCGCCTGGACAGCTGCTGCAGAAGTCAATGGTTTTGATCGCAGCCAATCCTACATCAGCCATTTCCTGAATGCACAATGGGATACCTATGCGATGGCATCGGCTTCTGCCGGAGCTAACAACACCTATGTAATGAACCGCACCGGTATCACCTCGCTGAGTCCTTTTACCGTCGCCGACAATAAAGCGGCTCTGGGCATACAGGAAGCTGTTACATTACCTTCCATACAATTTTATCCCAACCCGGCTACTTCGGAATTAAACGTTGAGATCAGAGAAAACGAAGCAACCTGGCTGTATGAAATAATAGATGTGACAGGCAAAACAGTGTTCAGTACCCTGAGCAATGCTCCTATCAACCGTTTTGCAGTAAATGAGCTGGAGAATGGAAGTTATTTCATGCGGATCAGCAATCCGGTTGACCACCGGATCTTTGTGAAACGTTTTGTAAAAATTTGAAGGGGACTAAAAAAAGAAAACAGCCGCTCGGAATCGAGCGGCTGTTTTTATTAAACACTTTTTGAGCTGGCGGCAAAAAGAATATTCATGTTCATCAGATTTTCCAGCTGACAGGTAGGATCTCCTTCCGATCTGGTTTTAAGAATCGCTTCTTCATCCTGCATTTCATATTCCAGTTGCGCTCCCCACTTCCATCGCCCTTCGCGATAATTCCATTTAAGCGTATAAATCACTTTGGAAAGAAGCAGCTCCACTACTTTATTCTTTTCCGTCTTTTCTCCTTTCAGAATTGCATTGTGTTTGGATACCCGGTGAAGCAGTACATGCGAAACCTGCTGTGGGTCTTTTACATTATCCAGAAACCAGACACCCGAAATTGCGTAATCTTTATATATAGCCACCTGCCGTTATTTTAAATAAATGTTTGTATACAATAGTCGGAAACGTTGAAACAGTCATTTATTACCCAACCGATTATCGCAACATCATAGCTATACGTTGTCGATTCTTACAAATAAGAATAACGCACAGAATTTTTGCCTGATAAAAGGAAGAACCGGTCTTAAGGAAAGTGGTTTCGGATTGTCCGGAAATAGGACTCTTGTAGGATAGTCACTTAACAACTCAAATGTAATAATTGTATCATGCGAAAAATGACAAGCTATTAAACGTTAACATTATACAATGTTTTGTTTACACTCTATTCACGTTCATTTAACGCTGAGGGGCAATAATTAACAACAAAATCAATTTCCTCCTGCTTGTTCCTGCAAACAGGACAACACCCTCATTTTTAATAACAAACGAAGCTTATTTCAGCAAGGTTCCACTCCCTCTGTTTTCGTTCAACATCAATGCTATTAATCAATCATTTTATTGTAAACCAGACATATGTGATATAATAGAATCTTTCAACTTCCAACTTACAATCAATAATGAGTTGAATACAACCCCTGTCTCGGTTAATTTTGAATTGCCTGATTAGTCCTGAATCCCTGCGTTTATGAACAAAAGGTACATCCTTATTTTAAGTCTTTTCATCTCCCAATTGCTGCCGGCCCAGCAAGGTTGGTGGACCTGGATGCATGGAACAAACAGTATAGGCAGTGCAGGAAGTTTTGGAACCATGGGCGTGGCTGCCGCAACCAACAATCCTCCTGCCTTGTATGAAGGCGGAGAATGGACCGATCTTCAGGGTAAATTCTGGATATATGGAGGACTGGATGCAGGTGGTTCTGGTAATGAACATGCCGCATTATGGAAATATGATCCTGCTACCAATATGTGGACCTGGGTAAATGGACCCAGCACTGTAGGCACCGCTGGTGTTTATGGCACACAAGGAGTTCCGGCTCCGGCCAATCATCCAGGGGCACGTGCCTGGGGTATGGTAACCTGGGTGGATAATGCAGGAAACCTTTGGCTGCTTGGCGGACAAGGGTTTGACGGAACAGGTGCACGAGGAAATCTATCCGATCTTTGGAAATATAATATTGCCAGTAACGAATGGACCTGGATGAATGGACCTAATACACAAGGTGCAGGACCTGTATGGGGAACACAAGGTGTGGCTGCTGCTACCAATTTACCAGCCAGCCGCTATGAATCGGCCGCCGCCTGGACCGACAATAACGGAAACTTATGGATGTTCGGAGGTTTAACATACAACCCCAGCTTCGGTAACCTGAATGATCTTTGGAAATACGATCCATCAACCAATATGTGGACCTGGATGCAGGGATCCAATACAGTTAATTCTCCGGGAAACTACGGAACCATGGGTGTGACTGCTGCTACCAATCAACCGAAAGCACGATCGGCCTATGCCAGATGGAAAGACATTAACGGCAATTTATGGTTTTTCGGAGGTGGTGATGTGAACACCAACGCCTATAATGATCTTTGGAAATATGATGTTACCGCTAACCAATGGACCTGGATGCATGGCTCCAATGCAGCCAACTCACCCGGTAGCAGTGCAGGTAATTGCACGTTTGATGTTACCAACGACCCTTGCTCCAGAAATGAAGGCCGGTCAGCCTGGACCGACCATTGCGGCAACTTCTGGTTATTCGGCGGAGGACAAGGCGGAAGTTTTGATTCCACACGTTCCGATATGTGGTATTATAAAGTAAGTACCGGACAATGGGCCCGCGTATCGGGTGTAGGTACAAAAAACACTCCCGGAACCTGGGGCACCATGGGTACTGCGGCAGCTACCAATCACCCTTCTTCACGTGCAGGCAGCATGCCCTTTAAAGCACAGGATGGCAGCCTCTGGCTTTTCGGCGGTACCGGAACATGGGGTACCGAACGTAACGATCTCTGGCGTTTTGTTCCCGACACCACCGGTTGCACACCCAGCACCTGTGCTCCGCTGGTATCTACTTTCTCTGTTACTAATCCATGTGTATTCTCTCCGGTATCATTTACTAATTCCAGTACCGGCGCCACTTCCTATTCCTGGAATTTCGGAGATACTCAAACTTCCACCGCCACCAATCCCACACATCCATACTCCACACCGGGAACCTTTACGGTGACTCTTATTGCCAGCAACGGTACCACTACCGATACATCTACCCAGGTAGTTACCATTCATCCGAAACCGGTGGCTTCCATTACCGGAAATGATACCATCTGCGCCGGACTTTCCACCACACTTACCGGAGCAGGAGGCGGCACCTATTCATGGAACACCGGAGCTACTACGGCCCCTATTAATGTGAGTCCGCCAACCAACACCACATATACCCTCATTGTTTCCAATGGCCCTTGTTTCGATACCACCACACAGAATGTAGTGGTGATACCCGGACCCACAGTATCAGCAGGAAATGACACCACCATAAACATTGGAGGCTCCGTAACACTTAATGCTACCGGTTCCGGAACTACCTATACCTGGTCTCCATCCGGAAGTCTGAGCTGTTCGGTTTGTCCCAACCCAACTGCTAATCCAACGCAAACCACCGAATATATTGTTACCACTACCAATGCAAACGGCTGCAAGACATACGACACCGTGATTGTATTCGTAACGCTGGATTGCGGCGAAGTATACGTCCCCAATTTCTTTTCTCCCAACGGAGATGGAAAAAATGATTTTGAATGTGTCTATGGCTATTGCATACAAACGCTCGACTTTGCCATCTATGACCGCTGGGGCGAGAAAGTATTCGAAACAACTGATCCCAAACTATGCTGGGACGGATCCTATCATGGTAAAATGATGAACACTGCCGTATTTGTTTATTATCTTAAAGCTACCTTGCTAAACGGGCAGGTTGTAACTCAAAAAGGAAATATCACACTGGACCGATAAACCTGATTTACGTATTTAAAAAAGAAAAAAGATGAATGCACTTACACTACAAATCGGGGGATACCGCAAACTTGTTGTTGCC
>Ga0206962_1016_pt1 | contig 68978 bp, 71 predicted proteins | sample Alteio_BWOrgHeat_27_FD_153241 | JGI IMG/M metagenome (GOLD analysis project Ga0206962, IMG submission 153241) | Enriched cells from forest soil in Barre Woods Harvard Forest LTER site, Petersham, Massachusetts, United States -... | ecosystem: Environmental > Terrestrial > Soil > Temperate forest >...
TTGGTGAAAGTTTTGTGACAAGAACTTGTTTTTATTCCCTCCTTGAAGGGGAGTCGGCGAGCAGACTTGTCCTCCGAAGCTTTGAGCTGAGGAGGGATGCGAGCCGGTGGGGGTGGATATAAAGTAGTTAACCTCTGCCCTCCCTCAAGGGAAGGGCAAGAAAATGCAATCACCCTCAAGCCGCCTCAGCGCTCTCAGTCACACCTTCGAGCGTTGGGATCTGCATAATGATGTTGGGTGTGAGTGCATATTGCCCAGGCAAAGCAATTTCAGCAGTCCGGTTTTCATCAAGATTTGTGCATAATAGTATCTGCGTTCCGCTGCCATTTGGTTCACCAAGTACTGCGCGAAGTTTTGCAGCAGCAGACGCAGAATTAATGGTAATTCGCAGCTTCTTCGGCATGGCGAGTGACTTCACCGAAGCAATCGCTTCTTCCAACGGCTGCATGGATTGCATAATAAGCTTCGCGCCATTTTCCTCACGCTTGGCATCGACCACTGCCACAATCATGGCGTTTCCTTCTAACTGCGCGCGGAAGCGATTTAAGATTTCTTCCTTGAAAATCGACATCTCAAACACACCGCCTTCATCCGACATCGTCACAAACGCAAAGCGACCTTTTTCCGAAGAGCGTATTTTTATTTTGCTTACCAGTCCCGCCACTTTAATCTGCGAATAGCCGGTGCCGAGCTTGGTCATAAAGTTTTGCGAAGGCATCGCACCAATACGCTGTAACGCGCCGCGGTAGCCCTGTATCGGGTGCGAAGATAAATAAAACCCAAGTGCCTCGTTTTCATATTCCATGCGTTCCATCGGCACCCAGTCATCGGTCACCGGTAAGGATGGTAAATTAATATTTTGCGATTCCGCGCCACCAAACAGATTCACCTGCTGACTCTCTTTTTCGCGCACAATCGTATTGTTATATCCGATGATAAGTTCCAGCGACTGCATAAGCTGGTTGCGGTTTTTATGAATCGAATCAAACGCACCGGCCTTGATTAAATATTCCATCTGGCGCTTATTCATTACCTGCGCAGGCAAGCGCGAAGCCATATCCCAGATATCTTTGAACAACCCGTTTTTGTTGCGCTCTTCCACAAGTTGCGCCATAGCCGCATCACCGACATTGCGCACAGCCGCAAGCCCGTAGCGAATGGAACGCTCGCCCTCAGGAGTAAAATATACGTCAGATGCATTGATGTCCGGTGCCAGCATTTTAATGCCGAAGCGCATGGCATCTTCACGGAAAATTGCAAGCTTGTCGGTATTATGCAAATCATATGTCATGGAAGCGGCTAAAAATTCCACCGTATGGTTAGCCTTCATATAGCCGGTCTGGTAGGCAATCAGCGCATAAGCAGCCGCGTGTGATTTATTAAAACCGTATTCGGCAAATTTGGCAATGAGATCAAATATACTTTTAGCCTGCGCTTCCACAACACCGTTTTCTACCGCGCGTGATATGAATATATTCTTCTGTGATTGCATTTCAGCGCGATCTTTTTTACCCATCGCACGGCGTAGCAAATCCGCTTCACCGAGACTATAACCGGCAAGCAACTGCGCAATTTGCATCACCTGCTCTTGGTAGATAATAACGCCGAACGTTTCGCGCAACACCATCTCGAGTTTCGGGTGGAGATATTCTGGTTTTTCATGCCCATGTTTGCGTGAAATATAAGTGGGGATGTTGTCCATCGGGCCAGGACGATACAGCGACACAAGCGCGATAATATCTTCAAGACAGTCAGGCTTTAATCGTTTCAGCGTGTCGCGCATACCGGTGCTTTCCAGCTGGAACACGCCGGTTGCATCGCCATTGCCGAGCATAGTATAGGTTTTTAGATCGCCTTCCGGCAGTTTCAGCAGGTCAATTTTTGTGCCACTTTTTTCGACGAATTCCACTGCCTTTTGCAAAACAGTCAATGTTTTTAAACCCAAAAAGTCGAATTTTACGAGCCCCGCCTGCTCGGCATATTTCATCGAATATTGCACGACCAGCATGTCGGATTTTGGATCGCGGTAAAGCGGCACCAATTCATCTAATGGGCGATCACCAATCACCACACCTGCCGCATGAGTAGATGCATGGCGGTTTAGTCCTTCAAGCTGGAGCGCGATATTCACCATACGCGCTACGGACTCATCGTCATCAATGGCATTTTGCAATGCCGGTTCGATTTTTATCGCCTGTGCAAGCGTCACCGGAGTGGCCGGGTTATTCGGCACGAGTTTACAGATGGCATCCACCTGGCCGTAAGGCAGTTGCAGCACGCGCCCCACGTCGCGCAGCACTGCACGCGCCTGCAATTTTCCAAAAGTAATAATCTGCGCCACACGATCAGCGCCGTATTTCTGCTGAACGTAATTGATCACCTCATCGCGGCGATCCTGACAGAAATCGATATCGAAATCCGGCATGGAAACACGTTCAGGATTTAAGAATCGTTCAAACAGCAGACCATATTTTAATGGATCCAAATCGGTGATAAGCAGCGCCCATGCAACTACAGAACCTGCACCAGAACCACGTCCTGGCCCCACTGGAATATTATGTTCCTTGCTCCATCGAATAAAATCAGAAACGATAAGAAAATAGCCCGGGAATTTCATATTGATGATAACATCAAGCTCAAACTCAAGTCGCGCAATGTAAGGCTCGGCTACTTTGTGCTTTTCTTCTTCGCCCATGTTTTCGGTAAACACATGGCTTATTAAACGCTCGTTCAGCCCTGCCCTCGCTTGATTCCGAAGCAACTCAGCTTCGTCTTCAGCAAATTTTGGCAAAATAGGTGCACGCGCAGGCGACATAAATGCGCAACGCTTTGCAATGTTCAGAGTATTCTCTATCGCTTCAGGAATATCGGCAAATAATGCGCACATTTCCTCTGGCGATTTAAAGCGATGTTCTGGTGTCAGGCGCGGGCGGTCACTTTCTGAAACATAACGTCCGCTTGCAATGCACACCAACGCGTCATGTGCATCGTACATCTCGGCGGTAGAAAAATGCACGTCGTTGGTGGCAACGAGCGGAATATTGTGAGTTTGCGCAAGCTCAATCAAACTTGGTTCAATCCGTTTTTCATCTTCAATTCCGTGACGCATTAACTCTATATATAGAGTTCCGGGGAACCAGTTCATAAGCTGGGCGAGCGCTTCAGTGGCAGCTTCTTTATGTCCATGCAGCAAACGTTTCCCTACTGCACCATTTAAGCCAGCCGTCAAGGCAATCAGCCCTTCCGTGTGGCCGATTAAGTCATTATAATTAAGTAGTGGCGCTTTGCCGTCTTCGGGTTGCAGGTAAGCTTTGCTGCATAATTTAAGGAGATTGCCATAACCAGTCTGGTTTTTTGCAATAAGTAATAGTTGATCAATACCTGTATTGGATAAATGGCGGTGATCGGTCTGATCCATGGCAGAAAATGACAGCAAACACCCGATGATAGGCTGAATTCCGGCAGACGCGGCAGTCGCAGAAAAATCAAGCGATGCAAATAAATTATTATTGTCGGTAAGCGCCAGAGCTGGCAGTTTATTCTGCACCGCAAGCTCAACAAGCGGCTTAATGCGAATCGCCCCTTCAAGCAGGGAATAGGTGCTGCGCACGCGCAGATGAACAAATGATGCTGGCATGAATAATATGTAGCAAAGAAGTATTGATGGTGAAAGGTGAAATCCAAAAATTTTAAGAAAAAATGATTTCCGTCATAAAACCGTAACATTTATTTGCTATAGTGGGTCAAATAGCCTATATTTAAAACATTAAGGAGAGCAATGCAAATGCACCCGCAAAAACGCAAAAGTCAGGCCAAAGCAGTTGCAATATCGCAGGAAAACAACAAAAAGTTTTTCATAGCGGTATCAGGCCTTACCCTTGTGTTTTTTGCTATCATTCTGAAATTGTGCGTTTAAATCAATCTTATAGCTTGCCACACTCCCTACTATTTCTGTAATCCTCCTATTTTTCTTTGTATTTTCCGCTGGCGATTGCCCGCATAATGCGGCAAAATAACCTGCGACCAAAAAAATAACAAAAACCATTACAGAAACCATGTCATCGCGGACAAGCATTTCATTTGTAACATTAATTAAAACCGTAGCGATTGTCACCGCCCCGACACTCGTGGTGTTACTGTTGCTTGCAGCTTTTGGCTCCCTATCTTTTGACGGGGCGCTTTATTCCTATTTTCTCATTCTGGTGTTTACCACCCTCATCACCAAACTGTTTCTCGCCAATGTCAGCACACTCACAAATTATGTAAATGACCTCGCGGAAGATAAGCAGGTTGAAGACCCCGATATAAAATATTTAAGTGCGGTGAGTGAATTGCCGCGCGCGCTCATCCATCTGCATCATTCATGGGAAAAGAAAAAGCAGCAGATGGGCAGCATCATCACCGAGCGCGAGATCCTCGTGGACTCCCTGCCTGATATTCTGGTCATGTGTAATGATGATAAAATTATCGTGCGCACCAATAAAGCCGCGCGTTCTATATTTGGTCAGAATCTTGCGAATAAGCATTTGGGCAATATCATTCCTAATGATGATTTATTAAACGGCGTTGCCGGAGTAATTGAAGAGTTACGCGGACGTGAGCTGGAATTTCATTTAAATGAGCCAGTACCGCGTGATTTTCGCGCAATTATTGAGCGTTTTCCGGTGGCATCTGGTGGCGGAATTTCGGTTATTATTACTTTAAACGATGTGACGGAACTGCGCCGTGTAGAAAAAATGCGCGCCGATTTCGTCGCCAATGCCAGTCATGAAATACGCACGCCGCTTGCCAGTATTAAAGGATTTATTGAAACTTTGCGCGGCCCTGCCAAAGACGACCTCGCCGTGCACGAACAATTCTTAAAGGTAATGGATGATCAGGCTACTCGCATGACTAATCTGATTAACGATTTATTGTCGCTTTCAAAAATTGAAATGAATGCACAAACTATTCCTGAAGGAAAAGTCGATATTTTACGTATTATTCGTAATGAAAAAGAAACATTCTCCTGGGCACTTAAAGATAAGTCCATGACTATAAAGCTCGATGTGCCGGATAATTTACCTAATGCGCGCGGTGAAGAACGTGAATTGATGCAGGTGATGCACAACTTACTTGGTAACGCTATAAAATACGGCAATGCCGGAACAGAAGTTGTGGTAAGCGCTCGCGTTACTTCGGTGTTGCCACAAGAGCAGGTTATGGCGAAGCTGCACCGGGCCATTTGCATATCCATTATCGATCACGGTGACGGAATTCCTTCAGAACATCTTCCCCGCCTGACTGAGCGTTTTTACCGTGTGGATTCTGCCAGAACCCGCGCAATCGGGGGCACTGGCCTTGGCCTTGCCATTGTAAAACATATCATCCACCGTCATCATGGTGTACTTGTGGTGGACAGCGTGGTAGGTGAAGGCAGCACATTTAGTGTTTACCTTCCCCTCTATGCAGAAGAATAATCTTATGCAGAAAAAGAATAGAAAGTTTGCCGATAAAAGCCTGAAAACATTATTTATGCTTTCGGCTTTATTTTCCGTAGCCATTACCGGCGGCATTATTCTTACCGTACTTATAGAATCATTACGATTCTTTCATTTTATAAAACTTCAAGATTTTTTGTTTGGCCTGCAATGGAGTCCACAACTTGCGATCCGTTCCGATCAGGTAGGCAGCTCCGGCGCATTTGGTATACTTCCGCTGTTTGCCGGAACATTCCTCATCATGATTATTGCTATGATGGTAGCCGTTCCAGTTGGCCTGTTTTCTGCAATTTACATGGCAGAATATGCTTCTAAACCAGCGCATTCTGCGGTAAAGCCCTTGCTGGAAATTTTAGCGGGGATACCGACAGTAGTGTACGGATATTTTGCAGTTATTTCTATAACACCATTGCTTCGAACTATGGGTGCCACTTTGGGAATTGATATATCCACTGAAAGCGCACTGTCCGCAGGCTTTGTAATGGGCATTATGATCATTCCTTTTATATCATCACTTTCTGACGATATCATCACTGCCGTGCCGCAATCGCTGCGTGATGCATCGCTCGCGCTTGGCGCAACCAAATCTGAAACTATTCGCAGAGTCGTTCTCCCTGCAGCGCTTCCGGGCATAATGGGTGCAGTTCTGCTTGGTGTTTCACGCGCTATTGGTGAAACCATGATCGTGGTAATGGCAGCAGGACTTGCTGCTAACCTTACCTTCAACCCACTTTCGGAAGTAACAACGGTGACCGCACAAATTGTTTCGCTTTTGGTGGGCGATCAGGCATTTGACAACACCAAAACCCTCGCTGCATTTGCCCTCGGCCTCACATTGTTCATCGTTACGCTCATGCTGAATATGGTCGCTTTAATGATAGTGAAAAAATACCGCGAGGCATATGAGTAGAATTCCACTTACTCTTATTGAAAAACGTCACCGTGCTGAAAAACGTTTTCGGCGCTATGGCCAGCTTGCAATTGCTTTTGCACTTATTTCACTGGCATTTCTGCTTAGCACTCTCATAGTTGGCGGATGGAAAGGGTTTCTGCATACAGAAATACGCCTTACTTTAAATATAGAATCCAGCGTAATAGGAAGTGACCCAAAACTATGGAGGCATACCGACGTAAGTCCGTTTATTAAAAAATCCCTGCTCATGCAATTCCCCGATACAAAAAACCGCAAAGACATTCTTGAGCTAGTGGGACTTATAAGTTCGGGTGCCACGCAAACCATCCGTGATGCGATGATTGCCAATCCATCCATCGTGGGCAAGCCCATAACTTTATGGCTTCCGGCTTCAGATAAAGTCGATCGCGCAGTAAAATCCCATATAACCACAGCTACACCAGCCACAGCACGCAAAATAAGCGATGAACAGTTGGGTTGGCTCAGCACTCTTCAAAATGCGAATGCTGTAAAACTTACATGGAATTCCTATTTCTTTACTACCGGAGATTCCCGTGAGCCTGAGCTCGCGGGGTTTATGGGCAGCATGGTTGGTTCGTTGTTTACTATTTTATCCTGCATTTTGGTGGCGTTTCCGGTGGGCGTTATGGCTGCAATTTACCTGGAGGAATTTTCCAAAAAAAGCCGCCTGACCGACTGGATTGAGTTAAACATTAACAATCTTGCAGCAGTGCCTTCTGTAGTTTACGGACTGCTTGGACTTTCCGTCTATATCAATCTTCTTGGAATACCTAGATCTGCTTCGTTAGTAGGTGGCCTCACGCTTGCACTGATGATTTTACCCACCATAATCATTGCGACGCGTGCGAGCCTTCGTGCAATACCTGATTCCATACGAGACGCCGCACGTGGGCTTGGAGCGTCACCGCTGCAAGTGGTGCTGCATCATACTTTACCACTTGCGATACCCGGCATTATGACCGGAACCATTCTTGGTATGGCAAGAGCTATGGGTGAAACTGCACCACTTCTGATGATTGGTATGGTGGCATTTATTGCTGATATTCCACACACTCCGCTTGATCCGGCCACGGCAATGCCGGTGCAGATTTACCTCTGGGCGACAAGCCCGGAGGAAAGTTTTGTGGAAAAAACAGATGCTGGAATATTAGTGTTATTGATTGCCTTGGCAGCAATGAATTCGATAGCGATATTTATACGCAGGAAATTTGAACACCACTGGTAATTTAATTTACGCCACCTTTACCGCCCATGCCTTGACCTCTGAAAGCATTTAGCCAGCTATTCAGACTATCCAGAACATTCTTAAAAGCAGTTTGTGTCGGCAGGGTTTCAATACCAGCTTTTGCACGGAATTCTCCTACTTCTTTGAGTAAGTCTGTTTCTTTCATTCCGAGAAGTTTTGCGGTGCCTTTTAGATCATCCGACTTTCCGGTTAATAAATTCTCAAGTGCAATTTTCTGTCTGTGAGCCAGTTCCAGTTCTTGTTCAATAATAGCAGCTTGTGTATCAAGTTCATGCCCAACCGATTTAAATTCTTCCTTGATACCATTGATTTGTGTTTTAATGTTTTGCTCGAGAGCTACATTATCGGCAGCGCTTTCAATGGCAGTATGCATATTTTGCAATCTCTCATCAAACTTCTTAAATCTTGCACCCCATGAAGCCGCCCTCTCGCCAATGGTATTTTTTGCCATTTCACAATATTCGGGATAGCTGGCAGCAAATTTTTTGGCAGGCTCGGCAACAAACTTGCCGTACGCATTAAGAACACGTTCTTTTCCAATAGTGAAATGGCTACGCATACCTTCGTGAATATCTTTGGCGGTAGCATGAATGTTTTTGGCGCGTTCACGGATAGCAGCTTTTACTCTTTCACGGCGGGTAAGTATTTTTTCTTCAGTTTCAACTTCTTCTGCGCCGGCTTTAATTAATTCTTCTTCCTCTTTCAAGGCTTTCTCAGCCATTTCCAACGCTGCTACATCCAGTACAGCAGCCATGGTTTTTTCATCTTCAACTACTGTTGTAGCTTGCATTGTGGTGTCAAAATCATCAAACCCTTTTTCGGTTTCTTTAAAGTCTTCTTCAACTTTTTTATATTTCTTCTTAACTTTATTGAGTTCACCGATATGTATATTGATTTTATTCATTGCAGGAACATTATTTAAAGCAGCTTCAAGCTCATCCAGTGTCAGGGTAGGTTTGTTTGCATTTTCTTCAGCTGCAAGTTTTTCCGCATCAAATATATTCTGGTAGAGTTGCGAATTCAGGTGCGCCTGCTCAATCGAAAGTGCAGTGATACAACTTGCCGCAGCAGCTGGGTCGGAAAGCGCATGAAGAATATTGAAGGCCCGCAGTTGCAGCGACATGTAATTAGTAGCAAGTTGATTCAGCGCACCGGAACTATTGGTTGCCTGCATAGCATTGATACGCGCCATCGCAACGCTTATGCTCATAAGCAAAGCATTGACCTGTGCCTCAAGACTTTTTGCACTTTCCTCGCGGGTTTGCGCACCCTCTATATTCAGGGGTGGCTTTGTGAGCAGATTAACGTGATTGCCCATATTCTCGTACATAAAAATCACTCATTTGATACTCCACTATAACAAATAATTGTTACGATTTCGTGACAAATACACTTCAAGCAATTAATAATATAACTATCTGAATAGAAATAATAATTATTCCAGAGTGGAATTCACCACCTGATTGCGCCCACTGTTTTTGGCCTTGAAAAGCGCTTCATCTGCACGTTTTAGCAGCGCTGCGCCCGAATCACCCATTTCGTTTAAGTACGCAACACCTATACTCACTGTCTTTTTGAGCATACCTACGTCATTGCTGACTTTTAGTTCTGCATTCTCAATATTGCGGCGCATACGCTCTGCAGCATCATTTGCCTGTTTTTTATCGGTCTCTGGCATGAGCACTATAAATTCCTCACCGCCAAAACGCGCTGCTAAATCGGCACTACGAATGTCTTTTATGAGCAGTGCGGATAATTGTTTTAATACTTCATCGCCTACATCATGGCCATAAGTATCGTTTACCTGTTTAAAATGATCCACGTCCAAAATCATAAGTGAAAGTGATTTGTTGTTATGCAGTGCCGACAACACCATGTTATCCAAATGGGCATTTAAATAATGGCGGTTATAAAGACCCGTAAGACCATCGGTGATCGCAAGTGAAATAGTCTGCTGATAATTGGATTTAAGCGCATCCTGATAACGCTTGCGGCGTATCTGTGTTTTTATGCGCGCGGACATTTCGTTATAGTCAACCGGCATGACGATATAATCATTCACGCCAAGCTCAAGACCCTTTAACATCGCGCGTGTATCGTCTTCATCCACCAGCATTAAAACCGGCACACTGCGGGTGGCTTCCTGCGCTTTAATCTGCGAGGCAAGGCGCAAACCGTCCATATCAACAAGCTGAGTGCTTACTATTATCAGATCAAACGTACCGTGCGTTGCAATATTGACAGCGCTTTCTGGCTTAGAAAGCCCTTCAATAGCGTATTCTTTTTCTAAGCGCTCGGTTAAATGTTTCAACTGCACCACGTCGTCGTCAATGATAAGTATGCGCGAGCCGGAAACATTCTGGGTAAATGTATTCTCACCTTCATCCAGCACACCCATTTCTACACCGGTTTTATCGCGCAGGCGCAACTCATCGAGCAGGACTTTAATACGCACCAGCGATTTAACACGGGCAAACAAGGCAATATCATTGATAGGTTTGGTAAGAAAATCATCCGCTCCTGCTTCCAACCCTCGAACACGGTCAGCGGTCTCAGAAAGCGCTGTTACCATCACTACAGGGATATGCGAAACTTCTATGTCTTCTTTGAGTTTTCGACAGGTCTCAAACCCATCCATGCCCGGCATCATAACGTCGAGCAAAATCAGATCCGGCTTGTGTTCTTTCGCTTTTTTTATGGCTTCATAGCCGTCTTTTGCGGAGATAACGTCATAATATTCATTGGCAAGTTTGACTTCCAGCAATTTGACGTTGGCCGGAACGTCATCCACCACTAATATCTCAGCTGACATTCTTAACTCTCACCAAGAAATTTTCTAATCGTTTCAAGAAAGTTCACGATTGAAATAGGTTTGGAAATGTAGGCCTGGCAACCCGCACGAAGAATCTTTTCTTCATCATCTTTCATGGCAAACGCAGTTACCGCTATAATCGGGATGTCAGCGATATCTTTATCGGCTTTGATTTTCTTGGTGACATCAAGTCCGGATATTTCCGGCAACTGAATATCCATGATGATGAGAGCCGGACGGTGGCGTTTTACCACATTTACCGCATCAAGCCCGTCCTTAATCTCAACGGTTTCATAACCATGTGCCTGGAGAAGGTCATTAAAGAGCTTCAGGTTAAGGTCGTTATCTTCAACTATTAAAATCTTTTTGCCCATATATCCATATTATATAACGTGATAAAAGCACTCCTGCAGCAACTTTTTTGCCCTTAAAAGGCTTTTATCACGGTAATTATTAAAAATTTGTAAAGATTCGAAATTAAAAATTTAATTCCGGCGGTATGTGACTTTTATAACAAAATAGAGGCTTATACTAATAATTATTAAAGATTTTTCCAGTTCTAGATTTACGATTAGCATATTATTTAGTATAAATCCTGTAAATTAAGGAGAAAATCATGGCTGAATTTATTCCAACTGGCATAGGCGGCTTTGCAACAAGACCCACCAAACGCAAGCTGGTGATTCAAGATAAAGCAGGCGCACGCTCCTATGAACGCCATGAACTGACTCCACCTCCCCGTCCAATAAAAAATTATATCCCCACCCAGGAAATTATTGAAGCGCTTGTAGAACGTGCCGTAGCAGCACTTGCCAAAGGCATATACTGGGATCGAGGCTCAATTATTAACCTAGTACTATGAAAAATCCGTTTCATTGGAATGATCCCCTGCTGCTTGACGAAGAATTAAGCGAAGAAGAACGCCTTGTCCAATCAACTGCCCGCAAATTTGCCCGTGAAACACTGCTTCCCGGCATTATTGAAGCTAATCGTCATGAAAATTTTGATCGTGAAATCTTACGCGAGATGGGAAAACTAGGGTTTTTAGGTTCAACTATCAAAGATTACGGCTGCGCAGGCGTGAATCACGTCTGTTATGGGTTGATTGCACGCGAAGTAGAATGGGTGGATAGCGGTTACCGTTCGGTACTTTCCGTACAATCAAGCCTGGTCATGCACCCAATTGATACATTTGGCTCGCCCGCACAAAAACAAAAATACCTCCCACGTCTCGCCACCGGCGAAATCGTTGGTTGCTTTGGCCTCACTGAACCAAGCCATGGTTCAGACCCCGGTGGCATGATCACACGTGCAACCAAAGTTGCAGGCGGCTTTAAACTGAGTGGTTCAAAAACATGGATTACCAATTCCCCGATAGCCGATGTGTTTATCGTCTGGGCTAAAATATACGGCGATAAGGAAATAAAAGACGGCACCATCAGCGGATTTATTTTAGATCGCGGCATGAAAGGGCTGGAGACAACGAAAATTGAAGGTAAACTTTCGCTGCGGGTCTCCACCACCGGAAATATATTGATGGATGAAGTGTTCGTGCCCGATGAAAATAAACTCAATGCCAGCGGACTTGGCGGGCCATTTAGTTGCCTGAATAAAGCGCGTTATGGCATTGGCTGGGGCGCACTCGGTGCCGCAGAATTCTGCTATGAAGCCGCGCGCAGTTATGTGTTAGAGCGCAAACAATTTGGCCGCCCGCTTGCTGCTAATCAGCTCATTCAAAAAAAGCTTGCTGACATGGCAACGGAAATCGCACTCGGTCTGCAAGCCTGCCTGAAAGTGGGAAGACTCATTGACGAAGACAAAGCCGCACCGGAAATGATTTCACTTATCAAACGCAACTCCACCGGCAAATCACTCGACATCGCCCGCGCTGCACGTGACATGCATGGTGGCAATGGTATCGCTGACGAATACCACGTCATGCGCCATATGGTGAATCTGGAAAGTGTGAACACCTATGAAGGCACAAACGACATTCATGCACTCATCCTCGGCAAAGCCATCACAGGAATTCAGGCGTTTAAGAATTGAGTTATTCCGCCGTCCAGCCGCAATCCACAGTAATAGTGGAACCTGTAATAGGGTTACTGTAAGGCCCACAGAGGTAAACTACCATTCCTGCGATTTCTTCCGGTTTTACGAATTCCTTTATCGCATGTTTCTCGAGCAATTCTTTTTTTACTGCGTCTTTGTCTTTGCCTTCTTTTTGCGCGCGGTCATCAATCTGTTTTTGCACAAGCGGCGTCAGTACCCAGCCCGGGCAAATGCCATTACAAGTAATACCATCTTCTGCAGTTTCTAAGGCCACGACTTTGGTAAGCCCGGAAAGCCCATGCTTGGCCGCCACATACGCAGATTTTTCAATCGATCCCACTAAGCCGTGCACGGAAATAGTATTGATGATACGACCATATTTCTGCGCTTTCATAATCGGCACCGCGTGTTTTATGGCATAAAAAGATGCGAATAAATTGGTCTCAAGCACCGCCTTCCATTTATCATCGGGGAATTTATCCACGGTTGCGGTAAACTGAATCCCTGCGTTATTCACTAAAATCTCAAGGCTACCAAAAGTCTTATGGGCTTCTTTTACCATCGCTTCAATTTCATCCGATTTTGTGACGTCAGCCGCAGAATAAGCAACCTTCACTTTATATTTATCGGCTAATTCTTTTCGCTCTTTCTCGATTTGGTCTTTGTCACCAAATCCGTTGATCATCACATTACATCCGTTTTCCGCAAGCATGGTCGCAATCGCCATACCAATCCCGCTGGTGGAACCAGTCACGATAGCATTTTTTCCCTTAAGCATTTTTCTCTCCTTTAAGTATGGTTTCCTTATGTACTTGCACGCACTCTCAGCTTATAAGTATAAGTAATCCATTCGTTTAATCGTGTAAGGAACAGTTTATGAAAAGAGATGAAATTCTGGCACTTCCCGGCATGCCTGCTGCGGCGCCGAGCTACCCCAAAGGCCCATACCGTTTCGTAAACCGTGAATATTTTATTATTACCTATGAAACCGACCCTGAAGCCATTCGCCATGCGCTTCCCGAACCTTTAAAGCCTGCACCGGGCAATCTCGTGGCTTACGAATTTATCAAAATGCCCGACAGCTCCGGCTTCGGCGATTACATGGAAAGCGGTATAGTAATTCCGTGTCTTTTTAACGGCGAAGAGGTGAATTTCACCTGTCAGATGTATCTCGACGATGAACCACCCATGACCGGCGGACGCGAGATATGGGGTTTCCCTAAAAAATATGGCAAGCCGGAATTAAAAGTAATTCATGATACCTTAACCGGCACTTTGAAATATGACGAAGAACTCGTCTCTATGGGCACGATGGGCTATAAAACCGAGAATTTAATTTCCAATCCCCTGCATATGGAATTGCGCCACCCCAAAGCCATCATCAAAAAACTTACCAAGACGCAGGTGAATTTAAAACTGATTCCCGGCGTGGATGGTAATATGGAAATCGCGCAGCTTGTTGCTTATAATATGTGTGATGCAACCATAAAAGGTGCGTGGAGCGGCCCGGCGAGATTACATTTAGTGCCGCACGTCAATGCACCGGTTGCCGATTTTCCTGTGAAGAAAATAATCGGGGGTAGCCATTTTATTGCCGATATTACCCTGCCCTATGGCCGCGTGATTCATGATTATATTAACGGCGGCAAGCCCGCTAAGACAAAGAAACGTTAGAGTGCATCAATCTTTGCAGCGAGAATAAAATCATTGGTATGTAGCCCACCTGCCGCGTGGGTTTGCAGTTTTATTTTTACATACCCCCAACCTAGTTTTAAATCCGGGTGATGGTTTTCTTTTTCTGCAACTGCTCCCACTTTATTGGTAAAATGCAGTGCACTCAGAAAGTTTTTAAACGTATAGGATTTCTGCAGCCATTTTTTATCTTTGCTGATTTTCCAGCCATCAACTTCTTCAAGCAATTTAGCCGCCTCTTTGGAGGAAAGACCTTTCGTGCCTTTTTTACAGGCAACACAATGTTTCTTTGCTAAATTCATGCAACCTGCTCCTTAAAATTTCTTGCCGCCTTTTACAGTAATAGTGGCACCGTCAGCAAGAGTATGCACGCCATCAGGAGCGGCAACTCTTGCTCCGTCGGGATATACTACATATACCGAGCCATCCGGATCAACTTCCACTTTAGTCCCATCCGGTAAAGTAGATACAACACCGTTGGTATCAGGCGTTGTAACCGTCGTTGTAGTGGTTGTGGTAACTGAAGAACCCGGAGAAGTTACTAGCGAAGAAGCATTCTGCGCAAATGCCGCAGCACTTATTAGAATTAAAGCCGCAGATATAAATGAGGAAATAGGTTTATGCATCAGAGCTCCTCAGTCATTATAGAGGTTTAAAGTCTTATGTAAGACAAAGAATGCCAAACATCACTGTTCAGCATTCTTATATCTCAACTATTCAACAAGTGCTAGGCCTTAAAAGTGGAAGCGGGCGCCTAACTCAATACTGTCAGAAATAACTCTGTCTGACACTCCGGCACCGACATTATTAGTACCATCTACGTCGCTGCTACCCACGTGACGGTAACCAAGAGACCAGTCAACATTCGGAATAGTATCAACATTCAGGTTCACACCAGCCATAAACTGATAAGCAAATACATTGCCATGTACATTGTAACTGCCTGAGCTATCACTTTCATCCAGATGTGCTGTCAAATCACCAATACCTGCACCGATGTAAGGAGTCAGTTTCCATGGCATAGACGGGGCCAAACCGGTGAAGTCATAATAAGCGTTGCCCATGTAAGAATAATAATGGCTGCCTGAAGTTTCGTGATAACCCGCCTCGGCTTCAAGGCGGAAATCACCAAAACTGCCAGTCTGAAAAGCGCGTCCTAATGCTATATTACCGCCGCCGCCAGTATCGGAATGACGAAGCCAGGTTAAATCCCCGCTTAGACCAAGGTACCAATCGGGATTTGAGCCAATATCCGCATGTACGGGGCTACATATTAAGGCAGACAACGCACAGGCACTTAATAAATATTTTTTGAGATTTTTCATTGTGATGCTCCTATTTTGGATTTAGAAAATATATATAGAACACATACTTATTACTTGAACTCATAAAAAATACATATGCATGACAAGCTCCGTCAATTAAAAAAATGTAAATTAATAAAGTAAACGCCTGTTTTTCAGCAAATTATGTTTGAAATGTCACATCGTATAAGGTAGTAAATATTGCCGCTGGCAGAGCTGCTATACTTTAATAAGATGCCTAGTATACGAATAGGGCATAAATTTTGCAGTGAGTGGGACATGAAAGAAAATATAGTACATAAACCGGAAGCTTCTGAACGGCCGATATATCGTGTTATGGTAGTAGACGATAACGAAGCCTCTGCTAAGACACTTCTGTGGACTATGGAATTACTTGGTCATAACGCCAAAATGGCGCATGACGGACCGAGTGCCATTGAACTTGCAAAAACGTTTGAACCACACATAGTCCTCTTAGATATTGGCCTTCCCGGTATGGACGGCTACGAAACTTGTCTACAATTGCGCAGTATACCGGCCCTTAAAAACAGTTTATTTGTTGCCCAAACTGGCTGGGGGCAAAAAGAGCATCGCGAACGCTCTAAAGCAGCAGGCTTTGATCATCACTTGATAAAACCAATAGAAATGCAAGTCTTGCAGGATATTTTAATTAATTCTCCCAAGTTAAATCATTCGATGATTTCCGGTTAGCCACCTTCCACAGGCGGTTTTATGCCTTTTTGATCATATCTTCCTAAGACTCCTACGGTTTTATTATAGCGCCTTTGTCATGATTGGCCTGCTTAAACAATCTGAAAGGAATTTTTATGAATAAAGATACAGTAGCCGGTTCGGTTAAAGAAACCGGTGGAAAAGTGAGAAGTGCAGTAGATAGTGCTTTGGGCGACAAAAAAGGTGAAGCGCTTGGTAAAATCGACCAAGCTACCGGTGCTGCCCAGAAAAATTACGGCGAAGTAAAAGACGCTGTAAAGAAAGCAGCTAATGATACTAAAGATGCTGCAAATGATGCTTATAAAGCAGCGAAAAAAGCCGCTAACGAATAGTTGCGCCCCATTGGGAATGCGCTATCAGTGGGCTGCAGCTTCGGTTGCAGCCCATCTGCTCTGTTAAATATTAAACCTGGAATAATTATATGAAAAAATCATTACTCTATACTGCTCTGCTTGTAATCTCAGCAGGTTCTGCCTTTGCCGCCGCAGATGATGCACAAAAAGCATCTTATATGAGACAAAAAGTTCAATATGAATTTAATCAGATGGATGCAAACGGAGATGGGTTTATAACCAAGGATGAAATGGTCGCATATGTTTCCAAGAAATTTGATGATGCCGACAAAAACCATGACGGCAAACTTACCGTAGATGAAATCATGGATCAGAAAATGAAAGATAATGACGCGTTCAAGGCTTCTCTTGGCAAAAATACCTCAGACACAAGCAGCGCCACAAAAATGTCTAAGTAGTTTTTTTAGGCAACGCGAAGTTTGAGTAAGTTCCAAGCCAGGACATTGATGCCCCGGTTTAGAAGCCCATGCGGTTTAAGTCCGACGACTTTAAACACCATGGCCGTCATGCGTTCGATATGGATTCTTTTATAGATGGCGCCTACGCAATTAAAATAATTATTCGTGTAAGTTTTCCTATTATAAACAGAGGATGCTTGTTTAGTATCCGTTGCGTAAAACGCATAGGCCAATTCGTCGTCCTCGCTTTCCAACACTCTTCCTATAGCTATGGATAATCTTTTAAAGAAACTGAGTGGTTCTTTTTTCTGGTATATATTGAAATAATTATAAAATAATTTGAAATGACGCAGCTCGTCGCTGGAAATTTTGCTGCATATTTGCTTGAGCACTGGCTCGTCGGTGTAATCTTTGATAGCGCCATAATACCAGCTAGTGCCGGTTTCCACGATGCAGCGCGCTACCAGCTCGCCTGAGCGCGATCCGCGCACCGACTCCGTTACATTTTTTGGTAACGAATACCCTTCAGTGAAAATCTTAACTCTTTCATCAAAATTAAATTCCGGGTCAGCAAGTTCCGCCCATTTTCTGAGTGCCTTGCCATGTTGAATTTCTTCATCAGCCCAGATTTTGGCAACCTGCTGAAACTCCAGATCATCTGAAAAAACCTCGCACAGATAACGGCTATAATCATGGCTGTTATACTCCACCACAGCAGCGGCTTTTACGATAGATAACAACTCCGGCTTTACCTTGCTCGCGTCAAATTTATTCCATTCTATCTCTTCCAGGGACCAGGTAGGCATGGGTATACTTTCTGCAATTAACTATTTTGTAACAAGAGGATAGCCTACTAGTATATCAGCCTGTGTCAACTCTCTCTTTAACCGGCACAAACACAAATATTCTTAAAATTAGTATGTAAATTCAGTATATGTTTTAGGCTCAAGCCATAAATTGGGCATAATTGCTAAAATATTTGAATAGCTATAAAGATTGTTCTATATATCTTGGCTCGTCCCCCTCATTCAGGCAGAATAAAAAATGAAAAAATTATGTATCCTCTCTATAATAGGGGTTTTGCTTTTTAGCCTATCTTTTACTAATGCCAAAGCTGATTGGCACGATCATGACATCCATCATTTTAACGAACATGATATGGGGCATTGGCATGGTGGATCCTGGAATCATGGTTTTCACGACGGACGTGACGGCTGGTGGTGGATCGTAGATGGGCAGTGGTATGCTTATCCTGCACCGGTTTACCCTTACCCCGATCCTTATGTGCCACCAGTCGTGGTACAACAATATGCACCCACTACACCTCAATACTGGTATTGCGCAAATCCTACTGGTTATTATCCTTATGTGCCGCAGTGTACTGTAGAGTGGCAAGCGGTCCCTTATGATGCTATACCGCCAGCACCTGCTCCTGCAGCTCCGCCTCAGTTAAGCCAGCGCGACATGGATGATCGCCAGTTGAATACTTTTGCAGTAGAACTGGATAGTATCCAAGTCGGACAGCCAGACGCTGCAAAACGCATAAAGAATCTTCAGAAGCGTGTCGCTACTTTCCACCAAACCTTATTTGAGAGAAAGTACAACGCCATGGATATACTGAACGATACAGAGCATCTTGAAGCGCGGGTAGAAACAAGGAAAGTGGAAATTCTTGGAGAATAGCAGTTGCGTTTGAATAGCGTGCCTTTAACCAAATTATGGAAAGGTTTTTTATGCGTAAATTCTTAAGCGTGCTTATTGTGGTACTTTTTGCTTCCAACGCGTGGGCAGCAGAACTTACCGAACCACAGAAGATCAATGCGTTACTGAATGCGTTTACCACATCGGATATTATTTTTATCCGCAATGGGGAGGAGCATAGCGGGAAATATGCCTATGATCACTTTGAAGCGAAGCTGAAAGAAGTTCAGGGTGTGGTTACTGCTGAAGACTTTATTACAAAAGTTGCAAGCACATCGCGCGAAACCGGCTCGCCTTATATGATTAAACTAAGCGATGGCACCACCATGGATTCATCTGTCTGGCTGCATGAAAAACTGAAAGAAATCGAGAAGTAATTACTTCTTCGTCTCTTCCGTATCAATAATGCGGTATTCGCCTTCTATGACATTTTCGTCGTAGGGGCGTTGCTGCGGGCGCGGTTTGTTCTCCCCAAAAACTCCGCGTAAATGGTAGCGTAATTTCAGCCATACGGCAGCCCCTAGCCCCAGAAAAAGCAGGAAGAATACAAACGCCATTACAAAAATAAATTCGATAATAATCATGGCATTCCAAAACTTCTGACCAGGCTTCCGCTCAAGCTGTACCAACCATCAATGATGACGAAGAATATGAGTTTAAATGGTAGCGAAATCAGCACCGGTGGCAACATCATCATACCCATGGCCATAAGTGTCGAAGACACCAACATGTCGATAATAAGGAATGGCAGATACACCAGAAACCCGATTTCAAACGCACGCTTTAGTTCACCAATCATGAAGGCGGGAATGAGTATCTGGAAAGGCGTATCCTCGGCTTTATCGATTTTTACATTGGGCGCCATATCCATAAATAAGCGCAAATCCTTTTCGCGAACATTCTTCATCATGAATGCATGAAACGGTGCACTGGTTTTATCCCATGCTTCTTTCTCGGCTATTTTACCACTGATAAGAGGCGCAATACCATCATCATAGGCTTTATTAAAAACCGGGGCCATGACAAACAGGGTAAGAAATAACGCAAGACTGATGAGCACCTGGTTCGGTGGAGTGGACTGTAATCCCAGTGCAGTGCGCAATATAGAGAGTACAATAATAATGCGGGTAAATGATGTCACCATCATGAGGATGGAAGGCGCGAGCGGAATAATGGTAACGAGAATAACGAGCTGAATAATTTTTGAAGTCACCGAGCCGCTGGTAGCTCCCGCAGTTGCCGCTGAATTATCGCCCAAATCAAGCGTCAGTTTTTGCGCGAAGGCATCATGGGGCATGACAAAAATCAACACTGCAAAAAGTGTAAGCAGGCTTAAAAATTTTGTTTTATAGTTCAAGATTTTTCTCCCGAAATACGCGATTCAATAAGCAGATCACCCGAAATTCCAAGTAACAACACATGCTCCTTATCATCGCACTTTACTATCACTATTCGCCGTTTGGGATCCAGATATATTGTCTCCAGAACAGACAATCGCGGATTTGTTCCTCTGCTACCCATGAGGCGTTTATCCAGACCGGTTTTCTTGATGAGCCCGGCAGATACCACTATCAGGCCGATGACAAAAGCAAGCGCCAGAATAACTTTGAGATAAGTAATAATTTCTTCACCCATTACTCTTCTTCTTTCTTTTTAAACTTACCGCCCCGAGTGTCACTGCTGTTATATGCAACGTTCGCTTTGCGCAAACGCTCAAGGCTTGCAAGCTCCTGCTTGGTTGCTTCACGGGCAACCACCAATTCTTCACCCAACTTAGTAATCACTGACATAAGTTCATTTAAGTCATCTTTGTGGAGCTTCCCCTGCTCTTTTGGCAAACTGGCAATCGCTTCGCAATAGGCACGAACGCCTCCTTCCACAGCAGCAATATCCACTATGCCTTTCTGCATTTTTTCTCTGCATTCACTCACCAGATCAAAAATGGATTTTTTTAGAATTTCCGGAGAAAGATTCGCATTACTCATGGGCTACACCTTATTTTTTCTGCTCTTTGCAGTTGCATTCGCCTTATACACGTAATTCAGAATTTCCGCCACCGCACTATAGGCTTCCAGCGGAATGATGGAATCAATATCAATTTTATCAAGAATTTCTACAAGATTAGCATCTTCACGAACGGTAATCCCGTGTTCCAAGGCTACCTTAATAATATTTTCAGCAATCAACCCCTTGCCTTTGGCTACTACTTTAGGCGCAGGTTCTTTTGTCCGGTCGTATTTTAGTGCAACAGCGACTGGAAGAACTTTCTTTGTATTTTCTTCATCCGCCATAAATAAATTACTTATTGTGTTTTGTGTCCGAATCAAATTCGCCAAACGCATCCATAATCTCTGCGTCGTCACTATACTGCGATGCGGCGATATTCTGCTCTAAAATGCGATCATGCAATTCTTTGCGCATTATCGTGGCTTCCGGCGGAAAATTAAACCCGATTTTTACTGAACGCCCCTTCACTTCCACGACAGTCAATTCTATCGTATTGTTAATTATAACGGATTCTCCGATCTTGCGTGTAAGGTATAACACTTAAAAAACTTTCCCATGATGAACACCTGTGTCCGAAACTATACTACTTATGCTAAAACCAACTACAAGATAATTTTGATGTAGCGAAATAGTGAACAAAAGCATATATTGCAATCTATTATAATGTGTTGTTGGGCAAATCTATGATTAATACCAGCCTCGACCTCGGCCAAATGCTAGAAACTAAAATGCAATATGACGGCGAGCGCCAGAAGGTGCTGGCTCAGAATATCGCATCCATCGACGTCCCTGGCTATAAGGCACAAGATTTAGTACCGCTGGATTTTAAAAACGCTTTAGCGGCAGAGACCAGTAAAATAAGCGTAATGACAACATCCCCTATGCATCTAAACGGCGCAAAAGCTTACAACCAGCGCTTCCTTACTACCGACATAAAAAATCCTTTTGAAGTAAAATCGACTGGAAATACAGTAGTGGTGGAAGAACAAATGATGAAAGTAACGCAAAACGCTACCGATTATCAGATGTCTACGAATTTATATAAGAAAATTGGCAACCTGTTTAAGGAAGCGCTTGGGCTTCAGCCGTCTTAAGCATTAGTGTTTTATAGGTATGTATGAGTGGTATAGTTGATTCTGTTTCTATAGCTGGCGCGGGCATGAAAGCCCAAAGTGACCGCTTGCGCGTAGTAGCTGAAAACATAGCGAACGTGGATTCCACCGGAACTAGCCCCGGTGCCGCGCCTTATCAGCGCAAAACCATTACATTTAAAAATGTGCTCGACCATGAACTCGGCGTTAATAAAGTGATTGTGTCCAGTTATGGGGTTGATAAAAGCGCATTCAAAAAGAAATTTGAGCCTAATCATCCGGCAGCTGATGCTTCAGGATATGTACTGTATCCTAATGTGGACTCAGTAGTGGAACTCACAGATATGCACGAGGCGCAGCGCAGCTACGAAGCGAATTTAAACGTGATTGACGTATCAAAAAGTATGATTTCCCAGGCACTCGGCTTATTAAAGTAGCAATAAATGGATATAAAACAGGCAGTATCGGCTTATAATAACATCGCAAATATTGCGCCGAATAATCCTGCCACAAATATCAATGAAGCTTCTGCAACCGCAGGTCCTTCCTTTTCCGATTTGGTAACCAATGCGCTGAGCAATACCGTGGCAAGCGGCCACAAGGCAGAAGAAATAAGCACACTTGCGCTCATGGGCAAGGCAGATATCAATGACCTGGCGACTTCGGTAAGTAACGCGGAACTTGCCTTAAATACAGTTGTCGCTATCCGCGATAAAGTGCTCAGTGCTTATCAGCAGATTATGCAGATGCCAATGTAACGGCTCTTTAATACTGCCCACTAGCCACCCGCCTAAGCTTATGCTAACAATAAAAAATGCGGACAAAATTTTTACTTATAACATTCTTTATCGCGAGCTTTCTGGCAGGCGCTGATTTGCCATGTCAGGCTTTTGGGCAAACCATACCGCTTGATGCCCACGAATCCATAGACCTTCCTATAAATAATGGTGAGGCTTTTGCAGTTTATATAAATCAGAAAAATCTTTGGATTGTTGCTAATTCTGCATCACGCATTACCACGGAATCCTTACGCAAACCGGATTCGCATTTTATCAAGGACGTAAAAAAGATTTCTTCAACACAGGCAGCGATATTTGATATCACTTTGAATGAAAACCTTGCTGCAAATATTGTAAAATCACAGACAGGGACTTTACAAATTATCTTACAGAAAAACTCCGATAAGTTAACCCAGTATCTTTTCCCCACCATAACCACGAATGAGCTCAAACAATACCTTATTTCTATTGGTGTTCCCACCGCAAAACAGATTATTTCATTTACGGATCCTGAAACCGGCCATGATATGAAAGTAATCCCGGTTAGCGACCCCGGAACCGGAGTTTCCCCTGCCCGCTCTTTTGTAGAATTTAATCTGCTTAAGTCCGCACAAGGCGTGGCCATCGAAAAAATTTCCGATAATATTACAGTGCTACTCAATAAGGGTTCCATAGATATAGCCGCTGCAAACGGGCTTACTATTTCGGCCGATATCACCCAGCAAATCAGAAATGCGGAAGCAGAAGCTGCAGCCGCGAATACGCCGCCAACCCTTTATCCTTACGCGCGCTGGAAACTGCCTGATGACAAGGACTTTGTCCCGGTAACCGAAAAACTATTTCAGGATATTGCTTACGGCACACCAGAATCCTCTAATAAAGCGCGGTTACGGCTGGTGGATATTTATCTGGCACAAGGGCTGTTTGCCGAAGCGCTTGGCGTATCCAATGATATTTTACGGAAAAGCTATAAATTTTATAAAACTAACAAAGTAGCATCACTACGTGGTGCAGCCTATTTCTTTATGTACCGTATCGCCGATGCCGAACGTGATTTTTCATCACCGGAACTTGCCGGTGACAAGGAGGCAGAGATGTGGAGGGACCTATGTAAAGAAATGCTCGGAGAAGAGGGGGGCGGATTTAATTTTACGGCTAATTACGATCACTATATCCGCAATTACCCACCAGCATTCATTCAGAAACTCGCCATTATCACAGCGGATTTTAGTATCAACCGTAAAGAATATGATAGCGCAAATGCCATTCTGGATATTCTGGTCAGGGATAATCTCGATGAGCCCATAAAGAAATATATCGATTATATGCATGCTGAAATCTATTCGGAAACCCGCAATGAAGAAGAAGCAGCAAAAATCTGGGAACAGCAGATAGCTGATATTGATACCCCTCTTATCCGCGCACGCGCAGAGTTTTCCATGATTAATATGCTGCTGCGCCAGGAAAGAATCACTCCGGAAAAAGCAATTAAGAGGCTTGAAAAACTGCGCATTGTATGGCGCGGTGATAATCTTGAACTCAACGTTCTTACCCTGCTTGGCAACCTCTACCTTGAAGATAAACAATACAGTAAAGCGCTGCATACCATGCGCGATATTGTGCTTTACTACCCTGAGCTGCCACAGGCGCTCACCACTGCCCGCAAGATGGAAGAAGTATTCATCAATCTTTATAATAAAGGTGGTGCAGACAGTATGCCACCACTCGAAGCACTTTCGCTGTTTTATGAATTCCGTGATCTTGTACCCGCTGATAAAGATGGTGATATGATGATACGTAATTTAGCGGATCGTCTTGCCGGAATTGACCTTCTCGATCGCGCGGCCATGTTGCTTAATCATCAGGTGCAGAACAGATTGCAGGGTAATGAACGCAGTCGGGTAGCAGCAAAACTCGCTCAGATATACCTTGAAAACCACAAGCCCAAAGAGGCGCTCGATATTCTAAAAACCACCGGCTACGGAGAATTGCCAAGCGATTTGCAACTCCTGCGTCTTCGTCTGACTGCTCAAGCGCTTGCACAGCAGGATCGTTCTGATAAAGCGATCGATGTCTTAAGCAGTGATAATAGTGCGGAAGGTAATTTATTGCGTCTAAAAATTTACTGGGACAATAAAGATTGGCCGAATGTAGTGAGCACCGCTGAGGAAATCCTCGGTAACCGTAACGATCCAAGCGCGCCGCTGAACCCGGGTGAATCGAGTGTGCTGCTCAAACTTGCAACCGCTTATGTATACGAACACGATACCGGACAAATTCAGTATCTCCGTGATTATTTCACGCCGCTGTTAAAAGACAATCCGGACAAGGATAGCTTCCTGTTTATTACCAGCGAATCTGGAACGATAGATTATGAAAATCTTGCGAATCTCGACACAGATATATCCGAGGTAAAATCGTTCATTGAAAAATCAAAAGAACAAGCCGAGAAGAAGCCGAATTAGATTTTTAATTCGTAAGTAATGAAAGCAGGCTATCCGGCAATTTTCCGGTTTGCGCATTGGCGCTTGCTGCCGGTTTACTGAGCAATCCGGAGAATAAATTACTTAAACCGCCACTCAGATCGCCCTCTGTAAGTGTCGAGGTCGAGGCATCGTTATTTGCCTGCGCCGATTCCACGCTCGCAGCAGCAAAACCAATCTGATTACTGGCGTTCTCTAAGCTTCCGTTTGCATTACCTACAGTATCCAATGCTTGCGATATAGCGGATAAAGCGGAAGCAGCACTCTCAGGCGTGCCAATAGAAGGCGGAGTATTTCCAAACAAACTTTTTGCGCTTAAGTTCGGAACGGTGAGTGATGCATTCGGGTTGTTGCTGTCATTATTGCTGGTGGATAATGATCCATTGAGCAAATTCGTGCCGCCAAAATTCGTACTGGCTGCGATAGTGGATATTTCTGAGTAAAGCGTAGTAAATTGTTGCTGCAACCGACTCACTGCAGCAGGATCCGTATCGCCTACAGATGCCTGAATAGCCAGATTCTGCAAATTCTGCAAAATGGTGGAAATTTGCTGTGTACCTACTTGTGCGGTCGTAACCCGGCTTATCAGTTCAGCAATATCCAAAGATACTGCCTGTAAGCTGGATGATGCAATCACCGGAGATGAAACAGTTGAAGTCGTACTAGAATTAGTAGGAGTCGTCGTATTCGTCGTTGGATTGGCAGGCGACGAAATATTATTCGCAAACGGAGTTTTCTGCGCAAGCGCAGAGGAAATAAGAACCTGTACTGGTGTAATAGCCATCGAGTTACTCCATGTAAACGCCATGCGCTACTTGCGCGATCTCGTCTCTAGCTTAATTATAATTTCTAAACCCAATATATCCAATGTGCAACATAATAGGACATGTTCTTATTATAATAGCATAATTGTGCAAAAAATCACCTAAAAAGTGAATAAAGATTAACTTATGGTTAACCTTTCTCGTAAAATATTAATCCGTATCACCCATTTTGAGCGCTGCAATAAAGGCAGATTTAGGGATTTCCACATTACCAACCGCCCGCATCTTCTTTTTGCCTTCTTTCTGCTTATCCAATAGCTTACGCTTACGGCTTATATCACCACCATAGCATTTCGCCGTCACATCCTTACGCATGGCGCTCACGGTCTCGCGGGCGATAATGCGTCCGCCAATGGCTGCCTGTATGGCAATCTGGAACATTTGTCTTGGAATTAAGTCTTTGAGACGCTTACATAAAATACGCCCACGATAATCCGCCTGTGATTGGTGGACGATGATGGAAAGCGCATCCACCGGATCGCCATTAACCAATATACTGAGTTTAACGAGATTGCTTTCTATATAATTATCAATATGATAATCAAAACTAGCATATCCCCTGGTGCAAGATTTCAACCTATCATAAAAATCAAATACCACTTCATTGAGCGGTAGACGGTACACTGCCATGGCACGATTTCCCACGTAAGTTAAGTCGATCTGCTGGCCGCGTTTTTCCGTGCATAAGGTGAGTACATTGCCTAAATATTCATCAGGCACCATGATGGTTGCCTTTATCCACGGCTCCTCCATGTGGTCGATGTGGGTGGGGTCTGGCATGTCGGCGGGGTTATGAAGCTCCAATATTTCACCATTGGTTCTGAATATTTTATAGACCACGCTGGGCGCAGTAGTAATGAGATCAAGATTGAATTCACGTTCAAGTCTTTCTTCAATAATCTCAAGATGTAATAAGCCAAGAAATCCACAACGAAACCCAAAACCAAGCGCAGAAGATGTCTCCATTTCATACTCAAAACTCGCATCATTTAAGCGAAGTTTGGCAAGGCTTTCTTTGAGGTTTTCAAAGTCAGAAGTGTCCACCGGGTAAAGTCCACAGAACACCACCGGCACGCTCGGTTTAAATCCAGTGAGTGCAGTTTCACAAGGTTTGCGATCGTCAGTTACCGTGTCACCGATTTTGCAATCTGCCACCTGCTTGATACCGGTAATAATATAGCCAACTTCACCTGGCCCTAAAGCCTCTACCGGAGTTTTCTTCGGCGAAAATACACCTACTTGCTCCACTTGATGCGCTGCTCCTGTAAACATCATGCGCACTTTCATGCCACGCTGGAGCACACCATCAATAATGCGCACAAGAATCACCACACCAAGATACGTATCATACCAGCTGTCAATCAGCAGGGCTTTTAGATTATTTGTCGCCTCGCCTTTTGGTGATGGCAATCTCGTGACCAGCGCCTCAAGCACATCTTTAATACCGATGCCGGTTTTCGCGGAAATCATTACAGCGTTGCTCGCATCAAGCCCAATCACATCTTCAATTTGCTGTTTTACACGATCAGGCTCGGCAGCAGGCAAATCAATTTTATTGAGTACCGGAATAATTTCGTGATTATTATCGAGTGCCTGGTAGACATTGGCAAGTGTCTGTGCTTCCACACCCTGACTCGCATCGACCACCAAGAGCGAACCTTCACAGGCAGCAAGCGAACGGCTTACCTCATAGGCAAAATCCACATGCCCCGGAGTATCCATGAGATTGAGGATGTAAGTTTTGCCATCGTCCGCTTTGTAATTCAGCCGAACGGTCTGCGCTTTAATGGTGATGCCGCGCTCTTTTTCAATATCCATGGAGTCGAGCACCTGCGCACTCATTTCGCGCATCTCAAGCCCACCACAATATTCAATGAGACGATCGGCGAGTGTCGATTTGCCGTGGTCAATATGCGCGATGATGGAAAAATTTCGGATGAGGGAAAGGTCTGTCATTTAATTTGTATTTTCTGAAGCTTGTTCTGCAAAAATTATATTAGAAATACCAACGCCAGCAGCATCGGTTTGAAGTGCATTAATTTTTTCTACATTTCCGGCTGCCTTTAAATCACTGAGTACGGGTTCAATTGATTGCCATATACTCCCATTCGTCGTCAGTTCTAACTCTTTAATTGGAAATTTAATTGAAACTTGCTTTTCGGATTTCGTTTTACGGATTTCTTCCAAAATATATACTGCGGTAACTCCACTCACTTCCGCTTCTTCATCCACCGCAAAATCTTTTGCACTTGGCCACATACCCCGCGCGTTAACGGAAACGCCAGAGTCAAAAATATGGCTGAAAAGTTCTTCAGTTACGTGCGGCACAAACGGCGCAAACAGGCGAAGAATGGCATTGAGGCAATGATAAAGCGTGAGATGAGCAGAAATTTTTCCTTTCTCATCAGAAATTTCTCCGTAAGCACGGGCTTTCACCAACTCCAGATAATTATCGCAGAAGTCTTTCCAGAAAAAATCTTCCACCGCAACACGCGCATCGCAATATTCAAACCGTTCAAATTCGAGTGTCGCCTTGGCAATGGTTTTTTGCAAACGCGAGAGAATCCATTTATCAAGCGTTTCGCTTATTTTCCCACTTTGTACATCCGCAATCGTGGTGGTTGGCTGAACCGATAAATTACCCAAATGAATCGCGGCAAAACTCGTGGCATTCCAGAGTTTGTTCACCAGCTTGCGGCCAATTTTCAGCAGATCTTCTGAGAAAGCAGTGTCGGTCCCGAGCCGTGAAGTGGAAGCCCAATAACGCACCACATCGGCACCTTTATCGATAATTAAATCGACAGGCGTCACCACATTGCCTTTGGATTTACTCATCTTAGTTTTGTCAGCAGCTAAACACCAGCCGGAAATCATCAAATTCTTCCAGGGAATATCGTTGGAATGCAGATGCGCTTTTACAATCGTGTAAAACGCCCAAGTGCGTATAATTTCATGTGCTTGCGGGCGAAGGTCGGCAGGGAAAAGTTTTGAATAACGATTATTATCCAAACAATTTTCTTTATTGACTCCTTTGGCATTAAGCTGTGGACTGATGGACGATGTCGCCCAAGTATCCATTACATCGGTGCTGCCGGAAACTTCTTCGCTTGAATAACCTTTTGGTAAATCGACCAGAGGATCAACCGGCAGCTGGCTGTTATCGGCAAACAGCACTTTGCCTTCTTCCCCTGCCCGTTTGGAATACCAAATTGGAAACGGCACGCCAAAAAACCGCTGGCGGGAAATGCACCAGTCTTCTTTCAAGCCTTCAATCCATTGATTGAGACGAATCTGCATAAACTCAGGATACCACTTGCACTCCGCCCCTTTGGCAAGCAGCGCTTCTTTCTTATCGGTAACTTTTATGAACCACTGGTAAGTTGGAATAATTTCAATCGGCGTTCCTGAACGCTCCGCACATTTTACTGTATGGGTAATAGTATCCTGCTTAATGACGTTGCTTCCGATTTCAAGCAACTCCAGAATTTTTATGCTCGCCTGCTTGGGCTTTAGGCCTTCTATTTTTTTGAATGTCGCAATGGTCATTTCCAAATCAAACGTATTTGACGTATCCAATACCGCTTTTTGTGTCTTACCATCACGCGCAGCAGCAAAGGATATTCCGGCACAAAGATTGTTTTCCGTAACTTCAATGAAAGTCATTTTACCATCCAACCCAAGTATCGGGCGCATTGGTAATCCATGCTTCCGCCACCATTCCTTGTCGGTGTCATCACCAAAGGTACAGCACATCACAAGACCGGTGCCTTTTTCACGCTCGACCAACTCATCGGCAATCATCGGAACTTTTACACCAAACGCCGGAGTAAGAGCAAACTTACCTTGATACATTGCAGCATTAGGATCTTCGGGATGATACATCACCGCAACGCAGGCACCGAGCAACTCTGGCCTTGTGGTAGCAATGCGTATTTGTGTATTGTTTTCGTCAGCGAGCCTGAACTCAATCTCATTCATTACACCGGGCATTTCTTTATTTTCAATCTCAGCCTGCGCGATAGCGGTTTGGTCTACCCAATCCCAGTAAGTCGGGCGGAAATCGCGGTACGCTTGCTCTTTTTTCAGCAAATCCAAAAACGACATCTGCGAGAGTGTGCGCACTTCATCGCTTATAGTCTGGTATTCCTGCGCCCAATCTACGCTGATGGCAGTGCTTTTAAAAAGCCTTCGGAATTCATCTTCAGCACCCTTTACCACTTCCCGGCAAAGGCTCACAAACTCTGCACGCGGCATGGCAGCGCCACGCACTTTCTTTTCTTTTTCAACGAGACGCTCGGTGGGAAGCCCGTTATCGTCAAACCCCATCGGGTAAAAAACGGTTTTACCGCTCATACGCTGGTAACGCGCGACAAAATCCGCCTGAGTGTAGCTGAAGATATGCCCCATATGCAAAATGCCGGAAACGGTGGGCGGCGGGGTATCAATCACAAACGTATTCTCGCGTGGCTGAGTCTCATCCCACGCATAAACGCCGGATTTCTCCCATTCCTGCTGCAAACGCGGCTCAGCTTCTTTATGATCGTAATTCTTTGGTAATGATTTCATGGCACGTTTACTAACTGCTTTTGCGACAAATCGCAATCAGTTCGTTTTATCGCCATATTGAATGGCATGCTCCACCAGCCATTCGAGTGTCGGCATCGGGCGCAAAACCGCCGCAATCTGGTAGGAAAACAGGGATTTACTTACTTTTATAAGCCTGCAATTCACTTTGATAAGCAATCGCGAAATCTTGCTGTCGCCAAAAGCGAGTGGAAATGGCGCCGGTATCCCCTCAATAGAGATCAGATTAAAGCCGGAATTGGCAAAAATACGGCGCAGTGATGAAAACGTATAAAACCGTGTGTGTTTCATATCTAATGTACCGCGCTTTGCATAATTAAACTGCCCAAACAGCAGCATGATGCGTTGGAGGAAAAACGCGATATTGGAGCTCGTCACTACAATTTTGGGGTTTTGATTGGCGCAGCAGGCATAGAGCACTGAGAGAAATTGTTCGGGATTTGGCAGGCAATCAATAATATCGAGCAGTAAAATCACATCAAAACGCTGGGTAGCAAATGCAGTTTGCTCCGGCGAGCTGATGACTACGTGCGCGCCCTTCTCTTCTATATGTTTTGCAATGACTCCGTCATCACTGCCAATATACAGCACACGATCACCGGATTTAATATGACTGAGCGCGAAAAGATGACTGCTTCTGAAGCTGCTTTTTTCCTGATAGGCAAACGGTTTGTAATCATATTTAGGGGTATAAAATATTCCTATTTTTTGCACGCGCGACTGCAAGGTAGAAATCATCACGTCGAGCGCGTAACGCATGCCATTTACATGACATACTTCATCGCCATAGCGCGTCGGAATCGGAATTTCTTTTATGGTCAATCCAGAATCTACAAACTGTATGATGATGTCGGTATCAAAATGAAAAACATTGGAGTTGCACTGGAACGGAATTTTCTTCAATGCTGAAATCGCATAAGCGCGAAACCCGCTATGGAACTCGCTTAAATTGCTCCCCAGCATCGCATTTTGTATTTTTGTGAGCACAATATTGCCAGCGAATTTATAAAAAGGCATGCCACCGGCAAGCGCATCTTTTTTGTTGATCATACGCGAGCCAAATACCGCATCTGCTTCTCCGCGCAAAAGCGGTTCAATCATTTCAGGAATCAGCTCCGGCGGGTATTGCCCGTCGCCGTGCACCATTACCACCGCGTCATAGCCATTCTCGATAGCGTAAGTATAGCCTACCTTCTGATTACCGCCGTAGCCCTGGTTTATTTCATTGCGCAACAGCCGGATGGGATTTTGCGAAGCAGAAATATATTCGCGCGCAACGTGGCTCGTTGCATCCTGCGAGCAATCGTCAATCACTACCACTTCGGATTTATATTTGTCGTTGTTCCATAAAGATTGCGGAATACGGCTTAACACCGACGCAATATGCCGTTCAGCGTTATAAGCCAGAATGAGTATCAGTGCTTTTTTCATCGGATTATGCTGTCATAAGTGACAGACAAAAACAATCATTATCCCTTAAGCATACTACCAGAACGCTGCTGAGCTCCGGGTGTACCTTGATTCTTAGCATTGGGAGAAGTGCTAGGGCTTGCTAAATGTGAATCATTCAATGCAATAGTCGTCTTATTGTCGGTATGTTGTTTACCGATGTGATTATCTTTACACCATTTGTTGAATTCCGAAAGATTAAACGTCAAAGCTTTGTCCTGACTTCCTTTCAGAATTTCAAAAACCTCAACCGTTTTCTTTGAGTCATTATTTTTTCCATATTCTTGTAAATATTTATTTAAATCAAAATGCAAATTACTAGTTTTTGCCCAATCCTGAAAAGAAAGCTTATGGCCGTGCGCTAGTTGATAAATACCAGCTTCATTTTTATACATGTCAAATATATCGTCTATGCGTACACTGGATTTATTTTTACCATCTAATACTTTTTGATTATGTGCATCATAGCTCACCAAAGCTAACCCAACGTCTCTTAACTGGTCTTCCTTAACACCACCTGGTCCAATATCCCAAATATCTCCTATAGCACTATTAGGCCCCGCGGCCATAAAAGTACTCGTTGAGCCTATGATGTGAATCTTAAGGCTTGTTGCCAGATACTGGTAACTTTTTGCGTATTCACTATTTAATGCCAATTCGTCGCACCCAGTCGTAACAAATGCCTTAGGATGAACCCCTAAGTCGTTGGCGGTTTCAACTACTTTTTCTATAGTTTTCATAAAATCTATATGATTAAGGGTATTACCTATATAGATTTTATTGGGACTCCCATGCGAATCAATCAGAATATAATTGAGTGAGCCATACTTTTTTATATGTTCTTTAACTAAATTGATTATAGCTTTCTCAGCAGCTTCGGGGCTTAAGTTGGGATCGACATGTTTCACCACAACAGGTTGTTCAACATAGTCATCCCCTTTTGTAGACTCTTCGAGTATATTGTTTGCTGCTTTGGTATCAGTCTCATCAGAAGTGAGTAATGAAATTACTAACTTATCGTGCGGAGCACTGGTATCTTCGTAGAGAACCTTATTAAATTCCGAACAATCACTTTGATGCTTAGGACTTTGCTGAGTAGTTTGCTGTTGAAAAATCTGTTGTGCAGGAGAGCCCAGAAAAGTCTGCGCACCAAGCATAATTCCGTATAGCCAGTTTTTTGCTATTCTCTGAAAATCCGATGCCACAATATTAATCTCAGTTATTACATGAGTTTAGCCTAACATTAATAGGTTAAGATATTATGAACGCGGGATGAAGTTTTTGTTACGACCTTTAAGCTACTAATTACGCTGCTTTTTTAACCTTCTGCGCCTGAGTGATGGCCGCCTTGATAAATGAATAAAATAATGGGTGCGGCGCAAATGGGCGTGATTTTAATTCCGGGTGGAACTGCACGCCGACAAACCACGGGTGATCAGGGAGTTCTATAATTTCCGGCAATTTACCAGACGGCGAAAGACCGCTTATTTTCATACCCGCCTTTTCGAATTCCTTGTGATAGCCAATATTCACTTCATAACGGTGGCGGTGACGCTCGGTGATATGTTTACTGCCATAAATTTTTTCCGCTAAACTTCCGGTGATAATATTGCACTCATACGCACCCAAGCGCATCGTGCCGCCTAAATCATCATCTTTACTACGTTTTTCTACTACGCCCTGCTTGTCCCATTCGGTCATGATACCAACAAGTGATCCACGTTCGTCGCCACCCTCATAGGCACCAAATTCGCTGGAAGTCGCGTCTTTAATACCAAGCACATTGCGCGCATATTCAATCACAGCCACCTGCATTCCGAAGCAAATACCAAGATACGGGATTTTATTCTCACGCGCATAATTGATTGCTGCAATTTTACCCAGCACACCGCGCTCTCCAAACCCACCGGGAACTAAGATCGCATCAGCGTCTTTAAATTTCTTGGCAACATCTAATTTTTCAAAACCTTTTGCATCTATCCAACGCTGATTTACTCGTACATTATGGGCTATTCCTGCGTGATCGAGTGCTTCATTGAGCGATTTATACGCATCCCCCATGCCGGTATATTTACCAACTATAGCAACGGTGATTTCACCTTCTTCGGGCTGCTCGAAACGATGTACTATATTTTTCCATTTAGCTAAATCGGGTGCGGGCGCTTTCAGGTCAAAATGCTCAAGCACGCGTTCATCAAGATTTTGCTCATGGTAACGCAGCGGCACCTGGTAAATCGATTTCACATCGAGTGCCTGAAACACAGCATCTTCCGGCAAGTTACAAAACAGCGCGATTTTATTGCGCTCTTCTAAAGGTATTTCGCGCTCTGCACGGCATAATAAAATATCCGGCTGAATACCAATCGAGCGCAATTCTTTCACCGAATGTTGCGTTGGTTTGGTTTTTAATTCCTTGGCCGCAGCAAGATATGGCACCAAGGTAAGATGCATATAGAGCACGCGTGAACGCCCCATTTTATAGCCAATCTGGCGAATGGCCTCAAAGAACGGCAGCCCTTCAATATCACCAACGGTGCCGCCGATTTCGCAGAGAACAAAATCCTCATTCTCTGTATCTTTTAAAATAAAATCTTTGATTAAATCAGTGATGTGCGGAATCACCTGCACGGTGCGCCCGAGATAATCGCCGCGGCGCTCTTTAGAAAGCAATGTGGAATAAATTCTTCCCGCCGTTACGTTATCACTTTTCTTCGCATCCACACCACTGAAACGCTCATAATGACCAAGATCGAGATCAGTCTCAGCGCCATCTTCGGTTACAAACACTTCACCATGCTGGTTAGGGTTCATGGTGCCGGGGTCGATATTGAGGTATGGATCGAGCTTGCGCAGGCGCACTTTAAAGCCACGTTCTTGCAATAATGCAGCGAGACTCGATGCCGCCAAACCCTTGCCGAGCGAAGACACCACCCCACCCGTTATAAAGATGAAGCGTGTTTTTGTATTTGTCTTATCCATATTATTCAGGGCGCGGTACAGCAGGTTTTAAGGGTTGTTTTGGCACAACTGGTGCTGATGCCGCAGGAAGATCATTATTGATTTTATCAACAATAGAGCCAGAATTAGTGTGGTTATGCGCGGTTAATATGCCAATGCCGAGGCTCAGCAAAATGAATATAGCAGCAAGTACTGCCGTTGCACGGGTTACAAAAGTGGCTGCACTTCTGCCTGACATAAAGCTCGTGGATGAACTGCTCGATAACCCCATTCCATCTCCGGCACTACGCTGCACAAGAATAATTCCAATCAACGAAAAAGTTACTAACGCATGAATTACTATTAATACCGTATACATATTTTCCTCAGTTCAAAATGCTATGCAGCACTTTCTATTATTTTACAAAACTCTTCCGCCTTAAGGCTTGCGCCGCCAACCAGTACCCCGTCAACGCCTTCACTCGCCAGTATTTCACGTGCATTCTCAGGTTTTACTGAACCGCCATACACAATAGCGGTTTTAACCGCATCGTGTTTCGCCACTGATGTATCATAAGATAGCAGCGAGGCAATAGTTTTATGCACCTCCGTAATTTCTGCGAGCGAGGGAGTTTTCCCTGATCCAATTGCCCATACTGGCTCGTAAGCTATTATAAATTTGCTCGAATGGGCAAGCGAAGGCAGAGAATCCTTGGTTTGCTTGGTTATAGCTTGCAAATATGTACCCGATTCACGCTCCCCGATATTTTCACCCACACATATTACTGGAATAAGCCCGGCAGATATCGCGGCTTCCGCTTTGTGTTTTACCAATTCACTACTTTCGTTATGCTGTGCACGGCGTTCGGAATGGCCCACAATTACGTATTTGCAACCGGCTTCGGCAAGCATGAGCGTACTGATGTCACCGGTAAATGCGCCGCCTATTTCATTGCTGCAATCCTGCGCGCCAAGGGCTATTTTTGAAGCTATAAGCTCGGAAGCTACGATATGCAGGCTGGTAAAAGGAGGAAATACGGCCGTTTTTACATTCTCCGGAATCTTAAAAGCCACGATAGCCTGAGTAAGCTCAATCGCCTGCTTTTTCTGGCCATGCATTTTCCAGTTGCCGAGTATGTGCTTGATTGTCATTCACCTTATATTAAATATCCCTTTTAAAAACGCAATCCTTAGTGTACTTCAAACACTGAATAATTTTAAACGCCCCGCATTTATAAGGTTGATATGTTTACTCATTTGCGCGAATCCGCTCAGGGAATTTTTGTAAAAATCCTTCTTGGCTTGCTGGTCTTAAGCTTTGGCGTCTGGGGCATAGGCGACATGTTCCGCCAAGGTGGTGGCTCAAACTCCGTTGCAACGGTCGGCAAAAACTCCGTATCCATGGGTGAATACCAACATGCACTCCACAACAAGCAGGAAGAATTACGCCAAAGGCTTGGCAAAGCATACAGCCCTGAGCTTGCCCATAAAATCGGCATTGAGTCTATGGTGCTGCAGGAACTCGTAAACAATCTCATAATAAACACCGAAGCCACTAATCTTGGGATTGCGGTAAGCGATGAGGATATCGCCCGCGATATTGGTAAGAATCCTGCTTTTGCAGATAAAGATGGTCATTTTAACAAAGCCACCTTTCTTGCAATTTTAAAGGAAAATGGCCTGAACGAAGCGCGTTACGTGAGTGATTTACGCAAAGATATCGCCGCAAGATTGCTGGTTGATACCATCACTTCCGGAATTATTGTGCCCAATACATTAGTGGAAGCCCTTTACAAATCCCGCGAAGAGCAACGCGCTGCTGACATTATTATGATACCGGCTTCAGCAATTAAGCAGGTACCCACACCCACCGATGCGGAATTGAACACTTATTATACCGCACATTCACAATCATTTCTCACTCCTGAATACCGTGCCATAAGTTATGTTGAGCTTAAAGCTTCCGACATTGAGTCAAAAATTGAAATCTCCGAAGATGAAATAAAAAACGCTTACGAAGATCGCATACAGGATTTTCATAAGCCAGAACAGCGTCAGGTTGAGCAAATGTTATTTGAAAAGGAAGCAGATGCTAAAAAAGCTTCCGATGATCTTGCACACGGTAAGAAATTTGCTGACATAGAAAAAACCGCAAAAATTGTTAATAAAGGAAAAACCTCGTTAGGTCTCGTCACCCAGCAAGATGTGCCTGCACAAGCTGCTGCCCCAGTATTTGCGCTTACTGAAGGAAGCACTACCAAACCTATACAATCGGATTTTGGCTGGCATATTTTTTATGTAAGCAAGATTGTTCCGGAAGGCAACGCACCGCTTTCTGAAGTACGTACGGAAATTACCAAAGAATTGCGTGCCAAAAAAGCGCAGGAAACTACTACGCGACTTGCAAATGAGCTGGAAGACGAACTTGCTAGTGGAAAATCACTCGATGCAGCTGCAGAAAAAATTGGTCAGAAAGTAAATAAATTAGCTGCCATTAATCATGAAGGCAAAACGGTTGATGGTAAGAAGGCCACAATTCCCGCTTACGATAACTTCCTGACTACGGCTTTCTCCACAAATGAAAAAGAAAATTCTCAAGCCCTACAAGCACAGGATGGTTCTTACTTTCTAATCCATGTGGACAACGCTACACCCGAACACGCGCGCCCTCTTGCAGAAGTAAAAGATGCCATCATCACTGCATTAAAGAAAGATAAAACCGAAGCAATATTGAAAAAGAATGCTGAAGATATTGCCATTGAAATGCGCTCAGGCAAAAAACTTTCCGAAGCGCTTGCAAAAAACAATATTGCATCCACCAATAATTATACAATCAAACTCAAGCGCAGTGGTGAAATCACTCAAGGTGATAAACATCAGTTACCGGTTAAATTAATTTCAGAATTATTTAAAGTGGCGCCGGATGAAACCACCCATTCTTATCAAACCCAGAGTGGCGACTATGTAATCGCAACGCTTAAACAAATTACCCCCGCGCCTGCAACACCTGACCCAAAAGTGCTGAAAGCTATAAGCGATGAACTCAGCAAAACTCTCGCCAATGAAGCCATGGATAGCTATTTTTATTATCTGCATGGCAAATATAATGTGTCGGTCAATGAATCTGTAATGGGTGCAACCAGAGATGAGGAAGGGGGTGAGTAATGCAATATTCCCTCTCTCCTGCCCTTGCTGATTTCACCACACTATTTGATAAAAAAACTCCGCAACTCGTAAGCGCTACCATCATCGCCGATCTGGAAACACCGGTCTCGGCAATGCTCAAATTGCAGCGCATCGGTGAGCCATGTTTTTTACTGGAATCCGTACTCGGTGGTGAAAATCGTGGACGATATTCGATTATCGGCATTAAGCCAGATTTATACTGGAGATGCCGGGGCGCTAAGGCAGAAATCAATCGCAAAGGCACCCTTCTCGATAAGGATTTTGAAGAAATAAAAGAAAATAGCCTTACTTCATTAAAATCTTTGATGCGTGATTGCTTGCTTGATATTCCAGAAAACCTTCCACCAATGGCAGCAGGACTAATCGGCTATATGGGTTATGATATGGTCAGGCTCATGGAAAATTTACCAGACAACAATCCGGATAATATCGGCCTGCCGGATGCCTATTTCATGCGCCCACGAATCATGATTATTTTTGATTCTATCAAGGGCGAACTTCATATCGTAGCACCACTTTGGAAAGAACACGGCTTTGCAGACGCAAAAACAGCCTATGAAAATTTAAGTGCGCTCATTGCCTCCATTGCACATAACCTGCAAACATCACTTGCGGCTGTAACCGACGGCGTGCACCCTGCAACTTCACTTCAATTCTCTTCTAATACTACACGCGCCGAATATCATCAGATGGTGGCCGAGGCCAAAGAATATATTATGGCCGGAGATATTTTTCAGGTTGTACCTTCGCAACGTTTCAGCGCAAAATTTGATTTGCCGCATTTTTCGCTTTACCGATCGTTACGTCACTTAAATCCTTCACCATTTTTGTTTTATCTCAACTTCGGAAACTTTTCGCTGATTGGCTCAAGCCCCGAGATTCTGGTGCGCTTGCGCGATAATGTCGTGACCATCCGCCCCATCGCCGGAACACGCAAACGCGGTGCAAATAAAGCAGAAGACAAAAAACTTGCAGAGGATTTGCTTTCCGACCCGAAGGAAATTTCCGAGCATTTAATGTTACTCGATTTAGGGCGCAATGATGTAGGCCGCGTTACCAAGTTTGGCACGGTCAAAGTGACCGAACAAATGACCATCGAAAATTATTCACACGTTATGCATATGGTTTCTAATGTCGAAGGTGAAATCGATCCTAAGTACGATGCGATTGACGCGCTCATTGCGGGTTTCCCAGCAGGCACCGTCAGCGGAGCGCCTAAAATACGCGCAATGGAAATCATTGATGAATTAGAAAAAGAACGTCGCAGTTTTTATGGCGGCTGTGTCGGATATTTCTCAGCCAACGGCTCCATGGACACCTGCATAACTTTGCGCACGAGCCTCATAAAAGATGGCGTAGTCTACGCGCAAGCCGGTGGTGGAGTGGTGGCAGACAGCGACCCGGAAGCGGAATATCAGGAATCCTGCAATAAGGCGCGCGCCATTATAAGCGCAGCCGAGCAAGCATGGAGGTTCCAATGATACTGCTACTCGATAATTATGACAGTTTTACTTATAATCTGCTCCATTACCTCGGCGAGCTTGGAAAAGAAGTAATCGTAAAACGCAATAATATAGTGAGCGTGAAAGAGATAATGGCGATGAAACCTGAAGGTATCGTTATCTCGCCCGGGCCAGGAATACCCGATGATTCAGGCATATGTATTGAGCTGACAAAAGAGGCTTCCGGAAAAATTCCTATACTCGGTGTGTGCCTCGGTCACCAAACCATTGGACAAGTTTTTGGCGGCAAAGTGATTCGCGCAAAAAAACCTATGCACGGCAAAATCAGCAAAATCACTCACACCGGTAAAGGCGTGTTTGCAGGCTTGCCGAATCCATTTAATGCCACCCGTTATCACTCCCTCATTGTTGAAAAAGAATCATTGCCAGATTGTCTGGAAATTACTGCGCAAACCGAAGACGGTATCATCATGGGTTTGCAGCACAAAGAGTTCAATGTTCACGGCGTACAGTTTCATCCCGAAAGCATTGCCTCCGAACATGGTCATGCGCTGCTTAAGAATTTTGTTGATAATGTATGACGATACAAAAATTCATAGCCCAGATTGCAGACGGGAATAATTTAAGCAAAGATGAAGCCACCCGTCTGTTTCAGATAATCATGACAGGGGGTGCAACTCCTGCGCATATTGCCGCCATCCTCATGGGATTGCGCTTAAAAGGCGAAACAGTGGATGAAATCACCGGTGCCACCATCACCATGCGCGCCAAAATGGATACCATAATTGCGCCGCCGGGTGCCATTGATGTGTGCGGAACCGGAGGTGATGCGAGCAAGTTCAGTGGTGGCACATTGAATGTGTCAACCGCAGTGGCGCTCGTTGTTGCAGCTTGTGGTGTACCGGTAGCAAAACACGGAAACAAATCGGTTTCGTCTTCAAGTGGTTCTGCCGATGTGCTTTCCGGCCTTGGTGTCAACGTTAAGGCAAATAAAGATACTGTGCAGAAATCTCTGAATGAAGCAGGAATCTGCTTTATGTTTGCTCCTCTTTACCACAAGGCAATGCGCCACGTTGCACCGATTCGTCAGGAGCTTGGGATACGAACCATATTTAACCTGCTTGGGCCTATAGTAAATCCGGCAAATCCCAAACGTCAGCTTCTTGGTGTGTACGACAAAAAATTGCTGCAGCCTATGGCAGAAGTTTTACGCAATCTCGGTAGTGAAAAAGCCTGGATAGTATGCGGGACTGACGGAATGGATGAAATTACACTCACTGGCACTTCATATATCGCAGAACTTATGAACAATGAAATCCGCCATTTCGAAATATCCCCCGAAGAAGCTGGCCTTGAAATATGTAGTGCCGATGCGTTAAAAGGAAAAGATCCAGCAGGCAATGCAAAAGAATTGGGCTTGCTACTTGGCGGAAAAAAATCTGCGTATCGCGATATTGTACTTTTAAATGCCGCCGCTGCGCTTATAGTTTCTGATAAAGCCAAGCATTTAAAAGAGGGTGTGGCAATCGCAGCAGACGTTATTGATAGCGGCAAAGCTCGGGAAACACTTGCTAACCTTGTCAGGATTACCAATATTCCATGAATAATGTTCTTTCAGAAATCTGCGATGTAAAACGTGAGCACATAGCCGCACAGAAATTATTGCGCAGTGAGAATGAGTTAATAAACGCGATCCGCCATTTATCCCCCACCAGAGGTTTTAAGCAGGCATTGTTAAATCAAAAAACCAGCCTTATTGCCGAGATAAAAAAAGCATCGCCCAGCAAGGGAGTAATACGCACTGATTTTGATCCGGTGAATCTTGCCATTTCCTACCAGGCGGGAGGTGCAGCATGTCTTTCAATTTTAACTGATGTTCCCTATTTTCAGGGGGATGATTCCTATCTTATGGCAGCGCGTAATGCTGTAAAATTACCCGTACTGCGCAAAGATTTTATGTTGGATTCGTACCAGATTGCAGAATCGAGAATGTTAGGCGCCGATTGTGTATTACTTATAATGGCAGCGCTTTCCGATTCCCGGGCAAAAGAACTTGAACAGGCAGCACAGGGATTTGGCATGGATGTTCTGATAGAAGTGCATGATGAAGCGGAATTAAAGCGTGCACTGACTCTTAAATCACACCTTATAGGAATTAATAACCGGGACTTGAAAACGCTGGAAGTTGATCTAAATACTAGTGAGCGGTTGGTGAAATCCATCCCTGCTGGTTATGTTACGGTCTGTGAAAGTGGAATCAGTACCTATTCCGATATTTTGCGTATGAAAAATGTTGGAATAAATTGTTTTCTTGTCGGAGAATCATTAATGCGCCAGAATGACGTAACACTTGCCACGAAAAAACTTTTGGGCAACATTTAAAGTATTCAGGGGGTTTTTATGTATGAAATCAGTATAATAGATATTGTTTCACCCATCTGGTTTTTTGCCTGCTGGATAGGCTATTCCTTGTTTGCAGAACATAAAAGCAAGAGCAAAAGTTCGCTCCTAAGTGTTATTAATGAATATCGTCTTGCCTGGATGCATCAGATGTTAAAACGCGAAAACAGAATGATGGATGCTACCTTGATTGGCAATCTTCTGCGCAGTATTTCCTTTTTTGCAAGTACCACTATTTTTATTGTTCTGGGTCTTTTTACCCTTCTTAAATACCGCGACGAAGCTTCAGGTATTTTAACTTCAATACCTTATGCGTCACCCACGACTCCAATCCTATGGGAAGTAAAAATATTCTTACTGGTGGTTATTTTCATATATACATTCTTTAAATATACATGGTCTTTGCGCCAGTATAATTATGCCTGTGCAATTGTTGGTGCTGCTCCTATGGCGCATGATCAGAATGTAGACAGGGAAACATATGCAGTAAACAGCGCCAAACTTATTGGCAATGCCGCCAAACATTTTAATATGGGCTTACGTGCTTATTATTTTGGGCTTGCTGCACTTTCCTGGTTTGTAAATGGCTGGGCATTTATTTTTGTATCAAGCTTCGTGGTATGGGTACTTTACCGACGCGAATTCCGCTCCCTGGCGCTCAAATATATGAACGACGCCGCAATTTTCAGAACCAAAAAGTAAGACTACTGCCGTACATTAGCCGGCGGGGCAAACAGAGCATTGCTATTTGAATTAGGCGCAGCAGGAGAACTATCTACAGTTGGCGGAAGAGCAGGTTTGCTTGCATCAGCATCTGGGGTAGCCAAAACAGGTTTATCCGTCTGCATATCCTGAGGAGCAGTAACTGGCTTGGTGTCTTGAACAGCCGGTTCAGCTACAGCGGGTTTATCGGTTTTGTCATCTTTGGGAGAGTAAGAATACTTATCTGATGTAGCGTCTTGTGGAGTTGCCGCATCAGGAGACTTTATTTCCTGTGGCTTCTCTTTCGCTAAATCAACAACCGGAGCAGTGGAGGCCGGAGCCGGGGGTGATTCCTGCTGCACCGGGGCTTTTACAGCAGGTGCGTCCGCAACAGGCTTTGATTCAGGAGTAGGAGCTGTTACCTCTATAGGTAATGCTGGCACTGGCAACGAGGTTGTGTTTTCGTTCTCTTTAAATAATTCTTTATCCCCAGTGATATTGGCAGGCGCTATATCATGATGCTCACCGGAATTGGCCTCCGACGAATTATCCTCAGTCACCGCATTGAGATTCTTCCAGGCACGCTCATAATAAACCGGGCTCTGAGTCAAAGCCATATTCAGGTAACTTTTGGCAAGTTCCTTATTTTTTGAAAGATAGGCATAAAAACCCATATTATTATATAATGCAGCTTTGCTTAAATGAGGTGCCGCAGTTTGTTCAGCGTCATCTAACCTGCCTGCAATGGCGTAAACCAGCGCTAAGTTGAGATCAATTCTTTTAATTTCAGGACTAGTGCTTGGCAGAAAATGTCTTGCATGGGTAAAGCACTCTATAGAAGCGTCGTATTGCTTATCCATAGCAAGCGCAAGTGCCAGGTTATTGAGAATACTTGGGTTATCAGGGCTCGCTTTCAGGGCCTCGTTATAATAAGAAATAGCTTGGGCATCCATTTTCTTGACCGCAAACATAATGCCTATGGCATTTAATGTGCGCCAGCGCTTGCCATCAATGCTCATAACCTGATCAAAAGTTTTACTGGCCTCAGAAAATTCACCTATATTCATAAGAATGAGGCCTTTAACTTCCAGGGCGGTGGCGTTTTTGCCATCTTTTTTCACTACAGCATTAATGATCTTCAGACCATCTTCATTATCACCTGATCGGCGCAAACTATCAGCAAGTGCAATGGAGTACTCGCTATTATTAGGGTTTTTGTCAGAAAGCTGCTTATACATTTGCGCCGCGCGCTTAAAATCACCTAGGCTAACTGCTTGCTCGGCCTGAGTATTCAGAGTCTTATCAATAGAGCCCGGCTCAGGCCCTTTTAGTTTCTCTAATTCGGCAGCGTTCTCAACAGCAGAGTGCGGCTGAAGCGAGCAAGACGAAATAACTAGCGCGAAAATACCGATGAGTGTTGCAGCAAGACGCATTTTATGCCATTACCTTATTTGACTGAAGTCGAAGCGGGACTATACTATCTGACAGAGAGTATCACAAGTGGTAACATGGGCGACAAATTAAAAAATAAAATAAATACAGCTTATCCGCACCGTCACCTGCTCGGCATTGAAGGCATTTCCAGAGAAAATATCAATCACATACTCGATTTGGCAGAAAGCTATATTGAGAAAAATCGCCAGATTGATAAAAAACATGTAATCCTCAAAGGCCGCACCCTCATTAATTTATTCTTTGAGAACTCTACCCGCACACGCATGTCGTTTGAGCTTGCCGGAAAGAGGCTCGGAGCCGATGTTATTAACATGTCCGTTGCCACTTCTTCGGTAAAAAAAGGTGAAACTTTAATAGATACGGCGATGACTTTGAACGCCATGCATCCCGATTTTATCGTCGCCCGCCACCCGGAAAGCGGCGCGGTGCATCTGCTTTCACGTAAAGTGAACTGTGCAGTTATCAATGCTGGCGACGGCAGCCATGAGCACCCGACGCAAGCGTTGCTCGACGCACTCACCATCCGCCGTAAAAAAGGCCGGATTGAAGGACTCACCGTTGCCATATGTGGCGACATTCTTCACAGCCGAGTTGCGCGTTCCAATATATTACTGCTGAACGCTATGGGCGCAAAGGTCAGGATTATCGCACCTCCTACCCTGATGCCGGCGCAAGCGGAAAAGCTCGGCGCGAAAGTATTTTACGACATGCGCGAAGGCATAAAAGATTGTGATATTATTATGATGCTGCGCTTGCAGTTAGAGCGCATGGAAACCAATTTTATCCCCTCGGTGCGCGAATATTTCCACTTCTGGGGGCTGGATGAAGAAAAACTCGCACTTGCCAAACCCGATGCGCTGATTATGCACCCTGGCCCCATCAACCGCGGCGTGGAGATTGATACTAAACTTGCCGATGATTTAAATCGCAGTGTCATTCTCGATCAGGTGGAAATGGGAGTTGCGGTGCGCCAGGCAGTGCTTGAAATTTTGTCACATACTTTGCAGGAATGATTAAAAGAAATGACTAAACAAATTTTTACAAAACCCACTCACCACCTTGATCCGAGCCATAAAGTGGCCTATACCAACGCAAGGCTGTTTGATGCGGAAAGCGGACTGGATGCAAAAGGCGAGTTACTCACTATTGGCAGCACCATCGCCGATTTTGGCCCTGCAATTTTCAAAGATGGCATTCCGCAAGGTGCCAAAGTCATTGATTGTAAAGGTCACCTGCTGACCCCGGGATTACTCGATATCCAAGTGCATTTCCGCGAACCGGGTCAAGAATATAAAGAAACGATTGAAACCGGAAGTAAATCAGCAGCATCAGGCGGTGTAACCACCGTTGCCTGCATGCCCAACACCAAGCCGGTGATTGACGATGTATCCGTTGTCACTTTCATCCATCGCCGCGCGCGTGAAACCGGCTATGTGAATGTCCGCACTTACGGTGCCATCAGCAAAGGTATGAAGGGTGAAGCGTTGACCGAAATGGGCTTACTCAAAGAAGCGGGTGTTGTCGGCTTTACCGATGACGGATTACCAGTCATGAATGCTCTACTGATGCGCCGTGCACTGGCTTACGCGCGCGAACTTGGCGTGCCGGTCGCACAACATGCGGAAGATTTAAATTTAAGCGCGCATGGCTGCATGAATGAAGGTGCAGTTTCCGCACGGCTTGGCCTACCCGGAATTCCCAATGCCTCCGAAGCAGTGATTGTGGAGCGCGATATTATATTAGCCGAGCTTACCGGCGGACAATACCATGTGCTCCATATTTCCACCGCCGAAGCGGTAGATGCCGTGCGCCGTGCTAAAAAGAAAGGCTTGAAGGTTACTGCCGAAGCCGCTCCGCATCATTTTTGCTTAACCGATGAAGCAGTGGCTGAATACCGCACTTTCTGCAAAATGAATCCACCACTACGCGCTGAAAAAGATCGGCTCGCAATTATTGAAGGCCTGAAAGACGGTACGATTGACGCAATTGCCACCGACCACGCCCCGCATGACGAAGAAAGCAAACGTGTGCCGATGACACACGCAGCATTTGGTATTGTTGGCTTAGAGACCATGCTGCCGCTCTCGCTCTCGCTTTATCATAATAAAATTATGCCGCTGCGCGATGTGATCGCAGCGATGACTTATAAACCCGCTGATATTATCCATGTGCCAGGAGGCAGGCTTAAAAAAGGCGCCCCTGCCGATTTAACCCTGATTGATCTGGATAGAAACTGGACGCTGGAGCCCGAAAGCTTTGTCAGTAAATCGCAGAATTCACCGTTTGATCACTGGAAAACCAAAGGCCGCGCGATATTGACCGTAGTAGGTGGTGAAGTGGTGTATGAGCTCAGTTAGAAAATCTAATTAAAGGCCTGCGCTTTTCCCTTTATTAGTCCAGCCTTTATATGGTCCTTTTTCAGCATTACTAGAGTTTGGTGTGTGCGTTTTTGTTACAAGAAAAGGATCGCCTACATTTTGCTCCGATTTATCCACAGGCAAGATAACAGTATCCCCCGCCTTGTAACCTCTATTTGCTTTTATTTCGTCAATTTTTTCTCTTGTCCCTTGATTATTCTTTCCAGCTTCATTAAGGGTATTGTCGAATGATCCTTTGCCACCGGAAAATTCTTTTTTGGCATCTTCTTTGCTCAAACCCGGAATTTTACGCATCAACTCATTGGGTGAACTAGCAATACTATTCTCAGCATTCGCCCACGCTTTTTGAGCAGCTTTTTTTATCGTATCAAATATACCCATGACTCACTCCTTGAAATAATTATTTATGCCTTAAAATACCACAGAAATGGTTACTTTTGTGTTAAGATTACATGACAATTTTACATTTTTTGTATTTTAGCGACTTCGGACAGCTTCCGGTGCTTTTGGCAATTTATGTTGATTTATTGCCTTTATAATATCGTCCGCATCTTTAGTAACTATTTCTATTTTCTTATTTTTCCATGGATTTATGTTAATCTCAGGATTACCAAAATCCCTGCCTTCTATTAGCAGTTCCTTGATCCCCACTGGTTTAGTGTCACCCGATTTAGCGCCAGGTACGAATCCTATCTCTTTTGAGGTCGGGCAATATACCAAAATAGCTGCCATGAGCTTTGGCCCAGTTAGTTTTTCGTGCGCCGCATGGTATAAAAGTCTTCCAACAATGGGTGTCCTGTCTTCTGGGGGAAGATTATTTAATTCCATCAGTTTCTTGTAAAAAGTTTTTGGTCCTTTATCCTCTGGATCTCTGAATAACTCCAAAGCATTCATATAATATTGATGCTGATCTTTTGTAAGAGTGGTAGTTCTCTGCACTATAGCATCAGCTTCTTTTCTTAAATCAAAAACATTCTTAGGATCAAAATCCCCCTTATCACCAAAACTCTTAAAATACTTATATCCTTCGAATAACAAACCGGTGCCAGCAAGAGCGCTAATTCCTATAAATGCTCTCCTGTTCATTTTTTGATTGTCAGATTTTCCATCTGTGATTACGGAATTATAGGTAAAATTAAATTTATCTTTGTCGTTTTCCATAAAACCATCCCGGAATAAATAATTATTTCTCCAATAAAATATCACAAATTGGTTATTTTTGTGTTAATATTTTATGACAAACTCACTAAGATACCTACATGAAACCCAAATATAACCCTATAATCTGCGCACTGGATACCACCGAAATTGACGAAGCTAATGGCCTTATAGGCAAGCTGCGGGGCAATATCGGTGCGGTAAAGCTTGGTTTGGAGTATTTTACCGCCAACGGGGCGGGTGGCGTGCGCCAACTTGCCCATCATAATATTCCTGTATTCCTTGACCTTAAATTCCACGATATCCCAAACACCGTTGCCAAAGCCATCGAGGCAACTGCGGGCATCGATACCTTCATGATGACCGTGCACACTTCCGGCGGGCGCGCCATGTTGCAGGCCGCGATTGATGCATCTATGGAAGTGGCGTACTTAACCGGCAAAGACCGCCCGCTTATTATTGGCGTTACTGTGCTTACCAGCCTTGATCAGGCAGATATCAGCATGCTTGGGGTTAATGCTAATCTGAACGATCATGTGGCGCGCCTTGCAGACCTCGCACAAAGCTGTCGCTTAGACGGTGTCGTCTGCTCGCCTTATGAAATTGCGGCACTTCGCAAGCAATGCGGCAGTGATTTTACACTGGTGGTGCCGGGTATCAGGCCAGAAGGCAGTGCAACCAATGATCAAAAACGCATTATGACACCCGCCGAAGCAATACAAAAAGGCGCAGATTATCTGGTAATCGGCAGGCCGATTACGCAGGCTAAAAATCCCGCTGAGGCTGCAAAGAAAATCGCCGATAGTTTGGTTTAATATTCCGACTTGGTTTTGATACCCAACTTCTTCACGAAGGCCGAAAGTTTATGGCGGCCTACATTTTTCGCATAGGCAAAATCGGAGGCAAGCCAGTTAAACATAATTGAGCGGCGTTGACCCACAAATTTATCGTGCCCATGCCAGGAATTTTCCGTGCGCCTGAAGGCTATCATATTCCCGCCATTAGGAGGTACTTCCGTTATATAATTTTCAATGTTGTGATCATCGCGCAGCAATCGCAAACGTCCGCCTTTTGCATCCCACTCTTCATCATTGAGATAGAGCAGGCAGGTGGCGATTTTATCTCTGGAATCATTATGAATTCTTCCATCTTTCATCTGGCATTGGCCGCGCGCAGTTACCAGCAGCGGTTTGCCCACAAGGTTCATCCCCAGTTTATCACCTACGATTTTCGCAAGTTTTTCACTTCGCACTTCTTCAATCAGTTTGGCGAATGCTGCACCATATTGTAAATCTGACAGAGGAAAAACACCCGGTTTAGAAATTACCGGAAAATCCGCGCTAATAGCCTTCATGTTTTCTTTGGTAATAATGCCATAAGAAACAAAATGCGGAAACGGCTCAGTCGCAACCGGAGTTTTATCTATTACATCAAGTTCGATCATAAAATATTTCTCATGGTTGGCGTACAAGCTCGCTATATTCCTGCATCAGCTTTTTAGTAACCGGCCCTACTGCAAATTTATGCTCATCAATGACGCCAATCGGCGTAATTTCTGCAGCGGTACCACAAACAAAAACTTCCTGTGCGTTAGCCACTTCTTCCGGTTTGATATGGCGTTCGATTACTTTAATACCCTTCGATTTTGCAAGCGCAATGACTGTCTGGCGGGTGATGCCGTTTAGAAAACAATCCGGTGTAGGTGTGTGTAGCTCGTCGTTTATGACAAAGAATATATTTGCGCCAGTTGCTTCTGCAATATACCCACGGTAATCAAGCATTAGTGCGTCTTCAAATCCTGCCTGCTCAGCCGCATGTTTGCTAAGCGTACAAATCATATAAAGACCTGCTGCCTTGCTCGCAGTCGGTGCCATATTCGGCGCAGGACGTGCCCATTTTGAAGTTTGCAATTTTAACCCGCGCTCTTTTGCTTCGTTAGAAAAATAACTTGGCCACGTCCAGGCAGCCACCGCTACGTGAATTTTTGTCGCTTGCGCGCCAATCGCCATCATTTCGCTACCACGCCATGCAAATGGACGCACGTAACCATTCTCAATTTTATTTTTAGCAATCACTTCTTTGGTAACTTTGTCTAGCTCCGCAGCAGAATATGGGATTTTAAACCCCAGCAAATCCGCCGATTTTATAAGACGCTCACTATGTTCGGTGAGCTTAAAGACTTTGCCATTATAGACTCTCTCGCCTTCAAACACACAACTCGCATAATGCAGCCCGTGGCTTAGTACATGCAACTTGGCATCTCTCCATAACACCGTATTGCCATCATACCAAATATATCCATCACGCTGGTCGAAAGGTACCGTTTGCATATATTTGCTTTCAATAAACTCAGGGTTTCAACATTATTGCAGAGACCTGGCGTCCATAATCAGCCTCTCCGCGATGAGTTGCGCGGCGGTAGCTGAAAAAATCGCCTTCTTCTGCATACGTGTCATTCTCAAGCATATTTATATCTTCTATGCCAGCCTCCGCAATAGTATTTTTAACAAATTCCTTAAGATTAAACAGGAAATGCCCTTCCTTTGTAGAAGGAACAAAATATTTTGCATTTTCCGTCGATTTATTAATGAATTTCTCATAGAAGACTAAGTCAACTTCATAGGATTTTTGCGCTATTGCAGGGCCAATTGCCGCAACTATTGAGCTTCGTTCTGCGCCAAGTTTTGTCATGGCTTCTATAGTGGCCTCTAATATACCCGCAAAGGCACCTTTCCAGCCTGCATGCGCGGCGCCGATGACTTTATTATTTTTATCGGCAAATAAAACCGGCACGCAATCGGCAGTTAAAATACCCAGTGCAATACCTGGTTTATCAGTCACCATCGCGTCAGCGCGAGGCAGCTTTGAATGGCGCCAGCATTTTGCTACGACAACCACATCAGCGCTGTGCACTTGGTATAATGTTAAGAGTTTATCCGCATCTGCTCCCAGTTCTTTTGCAACCTTAATGCGGTTCTTGATGACATACTCTTTGTTATCATTTGAGCCAAGCCCACAATTAAGTGAAGCATACATGCCTTTGCTCACGCCGTTTTTGCGTTTGAAAAATCCATGCGTAATGTTTGGTATTTTTGATAAGTTATCTGAAGCAATAAACATATTTACCTTAAAAACCGATTGGTTTGTTGCCATCTGAAGTGATAGCAAGCACCTTAAACAAGGTGCCCATTTGATGAGGCGACGTCAAGCGTTCTAACCCGGATAGAATTTCTTTTTGCTGTGTATCGGAAGCACTTTTACATAGATTAATTGCACGAAGTTCTGCACCCAAGCGGTTCAGAAACGTGCCCTGCTCTACTGCTCCCCATACATGCGATCCTGTTTCGGCAGCAGCATTTTTAAGCGTAGTAAAATCCACATGAGCAGTAATATCCGCTTCACCTGGCTCTTGCAGAGGCTCCACATATTTATGGTTTTTCATCGCTTGCAAACTATCACCATGTGTTGTGGTCGTGTAGCCGTAATCGATAATAAGTGCCGCTCCGCCATATTTTTTTATGTGCTCAGCAATTTGCTTCATAATAGAAACAGAGGCTGGTGATTCCTCGCGTGTAACTTTCCCATCAGGGGAAAAAGAAAGTGTATTCTCATTAGTAATAATTTTTCGTTCCTCATTGTTTTCTAAATATTGCCTAATCGGAAGTGCATCAAAAAACTCATTTGCTATAAGGAAAAGCGGCATTGACGGAAGATTATCCAATGTGTTATGCCATGAAATTCTGGGATGGGTTACCTGTAATCTTTCTGCCTGAACTCCACGCAAAGCATGGCTCGTCTCTATAAGACAAATATCAATATTTTTATGGAATTCGCTATTTTTAGTAGCTCGGAGAGCGTCTCTCATTAGGGTTCCGCGCCCTGGCCCCACTTCACATAATATAGCTTGTCCGTCCAACGAACTCTGCCAGATATTCTGCAGCCACGCACCAATCAACTCGCCAAATATCTGGCTGATTTCTGGTGCGGTGATGAAGTCTCCTTCTTTGCCAAATGGATTATTATTTGCGTAATAATGCGAAACGCAAAGTTCCATATATTCGGCAACGCTCATCGCGCCGTATGATCTTATACGATTAATTATTTGCTGTTTTAGATTCACGGCATAGTGCAAGATAGAGGCCAATTAAAAGCATTGGGATGGAGAGTAATTGCCCCATGGTTATGAAACTCGGGAGGAAATGAATAAAAGAATCCGGCTCGCGGAAAAGCTCTGCTGTCATGCGTGCAAGACTATAGCCAATTAAAAACAAACCGCTTAATAGCCCCACACGGTGCAAAGCACGAGTCCTGAGCGCAATAATTAGAAGAACAATGAAAAGCACTATCCCTTCAAGTGAAGCCTCAAAAAGCTGGCTGGGGTAGCGTGGTAAATCGCCACCTTCAGGAAATATCATACCTAAAGGACTATCGGTAACGCGCCCATATAATTCACCATTTACAAAATTTGCCATACGCCCGAGAAACAAGCCAATAGGTGCGGCCACTGCCATTAAATCGGTAATTTTTAGAAATTGTATTTTATATTTTCGCGCAAATAAGAATATGGCGGCAATGACACCAAGCAACCCGCCATGAAACGACATTCCACCATGCCAGACCATCAATGCTTCCAGCGGATTGGCAAAATAATAATCCGGTTTGTAGAACAAAACATAGCCAATCCTGCCACCTAAAATAATGCCGAGTATCGCCCAGACCATAATATCGTCAAACGCTTCTTTGCTGAGCGTTGGCGGAAATAGTTTTTTATTGAGTTTTCCCACCAGCCACCAGCCGGAAAGCACGCCGGTAAGATACGCGAGCGCATACCAACGTATGGCAAATGGGCCAATTTGCAGCGCAATCGGGGCTATATGAGGGTAAGTAAGCATTTAAAGATACGGGTCTTCTTTGATCAGGTAATTCTGCACGTAATCGCGCACGCCATCTTCAAGCGAGGTAAACGGAGTGGTATAACCTGCATTGCGCAGCTTAGTCATATTCGCTTCAGTGAAATACTGGTACTTGTCACGCATCGTTTCCGGCATATCGAAATATTCAATTTTAGGTTCTTTGCCAAGTGCTGCAAATAATGCTTTTGCCAAATCCTCGAAGCTACGCGCCTTGCCAGTACCAAGGTTATAAAGCCCGGAAACTTTAGGATTATCCAAAAGCCAAAGCACCACGTTGACGCAATCATTTACATAAATAAAATCACGTTTTTGTCCGCCATCGACAAAGTTTTCGCAATAGGACTTAAAAAGCTTCACCGGCTTACCGGAAGCAGCATCGGGGAATTTGGTAGCAACCACACTGCGTTGATTTTCTTTGTGGTATTCATTCGGGCCATAGACATTGAAAAACTTAAGCCCCGCCCATTGCGGCGGCGCCGTCTCACCAAGCGCAATGTTTCTTGCAATATAGCAATCAACTAGGTGCTTGCTCCAACCATAAGGATTTAGCGGACGCAATGTATTTAAATATTCTAATGCTGAATTATCTTCAAATTCTTGCCAACCCGCTCCATAAGTTGCAGCCGAAGAGGCATAAATAAAGCGTTTGGCATTTTCCGCGCACCAGCGGTAAATCAATGTGGAAACAGACTGATTATTTTCGAGGATTAAATCCACATCGGTTTCGGTGGTCGATGAAATCGCCCCCATATGAATGACAGCATCGAGCGACGAGCCATACATTTCCAGCCAGTAAAATAAATTACCGGGAGGAATTACTTCATACACTGCGTGATTGCGCAGATTGCGCCATTTATCACCCGTGCCAAGCGTATCGCAGATAACCACACGGTGCGTGCCGCGCGCGCAAAGTTTGGCCGCGATATTGGAGCCGATAAACCCTGCCCCACCCGTTATCATTATGGTTTGCATCATCATTTCAGAAACTTACCTCAAGAACACACGTTGTGCAATAACAGGTTTTAACTCTTCTGTATCAACTTAATCGTAATCGTCGCAGCGTCGGAAGCAGCGGTGCAATGCGGCGCACGGGCAATCAGCGATTCCTGGTTACGGATAGATTCTTTTACTTTGCCGTCTTTGCGAATAATGCCTAAACACGGCGGAGAAATTTTCAGAAAGTTGATGCAGGCTTTGTTGAGTGAAGCAAAGGTTTTCTCACCCTCTTTGAGGCTTGCCGACTGATTCACCACAATATCAATCGCTGCCATCGGGTTTGCCGCTATGCAGAGCTTAATGAATGCATAGGCATCGGTAAGCGATGTTGGCTCGTCGGTTACCACCACAATGCAGCGTTTTGCAATTGTAGTAAGCGCACGCACATGTTCTTCAACGCCCGCACCCAAATCGATAAACACGAAATCATACGCATGGGCAAGTTCGACTAACTGCTCTTTTAATGATGCAAGCTTGGTTGGTGGCAATGTGGCGAGATTCCCCGAACCTGAGCGTCCGGCAATAATATCAAAATTTTGCGCATGCTGCGTTACCACGTCTTTGAGTGGCACATCGGAATAAAAGACTTCACTTAAATCATGCTCAGGGGTTAGCCCTAACTGCACATCCACATTCGCAAGGCCAATATCGCCGTCAAACAGCAATACTTTGCGGCCAGTACGCGCGATTAAATGGGCAAGCGTAATCGAAAGCCAGGTTTTTCCCACCCCTCCCTTGCCCGATGCAATGGCGATTATGTTGCTTGGATGTGCTTCTTTCATGAGTTGTCTTTCTGCTGGTAACGCAGCAATAATTCGGTAAGCGTTACCGGATCGAGCGTGGCAAATTCACCAATAATTCGTGAAGAATTGCTTGCATTGGAGAATGCAAATTTTCCGCTGTGAGCAGCAGTGAGCACACTGCCGTAACGCCGTGCAGCATCAATGCGCGTAATTAACATACGGCGCACGCCAAGCTGTGAGAAAGCCCGCGCCATATCGTCAGCCTCGGCGCTATCGCTTCCGGCTGCAGAAACCAACACCGGCTCAATGCTACGATCAAGTTTCACATATTCGGTAAGTTCGCGAAGGTCGGCCGAATTATAGGGATTAACGCCACCCGTATCGATAAGAATCCGGCTATGCGGCGCATATTGTTTGAGCAACCGCCACAACTCACCGCGATTGTCGGCTATATGGAGTGTGAGACCAAGAATCGTAGTAAATGCTGAGAGCTGCTCAACGCCACCCGCACGTTTATTATCGGTGGTGATGATAATCGGTTTATTTTTATCCATAACAATTTGCGATGCAATCTTCGCGACTGTCATGGTTTTGCCGGTTCCTGGAGGGCCAACCAGCATGAGGGTAAACACTTCCTGATCAATCGGCAATGGCGCATACTGAAAACTTGCTGCCATAAGCCGGGTGAAATCCACGCGTTCATCCTTGCCCTGCAAAGCAAGGTGACGTGCTACATCCAACAGTTTTGAAATCACATATTCGGGCGTGGAGTGAAAACGCAGCATTGTCTCGAGCCTGTTAAGAATGGGCTCGGTGGTAAAAGAATTCGCGGACTTGAAAGAGGGCGGTGCAATTATTTCATTATCAATGGGCTCCGAGGCAGCAGTCACGGTAACACCGCTTCCGTTCGCCGCACGACTACTGGATATGATGATGGCTTCATGCCCAAGTGTTTCTCGGATCATCTGCATCGCAAGATTCATATCGGGAGCATTAAATGTACGAAGTCTCATTCATCCTCCTATATCTGACCAAGCGTTTTAATTTTCGCCCGTGCGTGAATTTCATTCTGCGAAAGCACAATAGTTGACGGACGGAACCGCTCCACCACTGAGCGCACGTAAGGACGAATGAGCGGGCTTGTAAGCAGCACCGGATTCTCTCCCTGCATGGCAAACTGCTCATATTTTTTACGCATAACCGTAATAAATTCATGAATCTTACTAGGAGCCATACTGAGCGAACGCTCTTCGTTGCCTGTTCCCGAAAGTGATTCAGAATAAGTTTGTTCCCATTCCGCAGACAGCGAAACAATTGGAATATACCCAGATTCATTTGTGCAGGCATGGCTGATCTGACGCGCTAAGCGCGTGCGGACATGTTCGGTGATGGTAGTGATATTCTGACCAGCACGCGAGCCTTCGGAGATTGCCTCAATAATGGTCGGCAAATCACGAATCGATACATGCTCAGAAAGCAGACTTTGCAGCACTCGCTGAATACCGCTTATCGTTATCTGGCTTGGTATGACCTCACTGATGAGTTTCTGCTGGGCTTTTGGCAACTCGTCGATAAGTTTCTGCGTCTCCACGTAAGAGAGCATTTCCGGCATGTTATCTTTTACAATTTCGGTGAGATGCGTAGTCACCACTGTCGGTGGATCCACCACGGTGTAATTTTTAAACTGCGCTTCTTCACGGTACGTATCGGGAATCCACATGGCAGGCAGACCAAAAGTAGGCTCTGAAGTTTCTTCGCCCGGAAGATCAATTTTGCCACCCGTTGGATTCATCACCAACAGTTGATCGGCACGCACTTCTCCGCGTCCTGTTTCCACTTCTTTGACTTTTATGATATAAGTATTGGGTGGCAATTGCATATTATCCTGAATACGCACTGGTGGAATAATGAATCCTAAATCGCGTGCCATTTGCTTGCGTAGCGCCTTAATCTGTTCCGTAAGGCGATGGCCTTTCTGGTAATTAATGAGCGGCAACAATCCGTAACCAAGTTCTAAGCGTAATACATCAATATGCAGTGAATCGGTAATCAGTTCTTCAGGCTTAGCCTCAGCACCAGCTACAGCTGGTGCTCCTGGAACCCCTGGTTTTGCAGGCTGACCCGGAAGCACAGGTGTTTCTTTTTTCTGCTGCTGAATCATATACCAGGCAACATAACCCGTGATACCCGCAAGGGTTAGAAAAGGCACCGCAGGAATGCCTGGCATTATACCTACAAAAAATAATAATCCGCTGGTAACGCCAATAGCAGAAGGTGAACGACTTAATTGACCGAGCACCGCTTTTTCCGCAGAGCCCGAAGCACCCGCTTTGGTTACCAGAAGACCAGCAGCAGTAGAAACAATCAGCGCCGGAATTTGCGAGACCAACCCATCACCAATCGTAAGCACAGTATAGGTTTGCAATGCTTGTGAGAAGCTCAAATTCTTCTGCACCGTTCCGATGATAATGCCGCCGATAAAGTTAATGAAGGTAATAAGCATACCGGCAATAGCGTCACCACGTACGAACTTACTCGCACCATCCATGGCTCCATAAAAAGAACTCTCATCTTCCAATTCTTTGCGACGTGATTTTGCCGCTTTTTCGTCAATCAATCCTGCTGATAAATCGGCATCAATGGCCATCTGTTTTCCAGGCATTGCGTCCAAGCTGAATCGTGCGGAAACTTCGGCGATACGGCCAGAACCTTTGGTAATTACGACGAAATTAATAATAGTAAGGATCGCAAATATGATACTGCCAATAAGCACCGAACCCGCCATCACCATGGCACCGAATGCCTGAATCACATGGCCTGCAGCATCAGTTCCGAGGTGACCGTTAGACAATATAAGCCGCACTGAGGCAATATTGAGCGAGAGACGCAACATCGTTGCAATCAGCAAAATGGTAGGAAATGAACTGAGTTGTAGCGGCTTTTCAACAAACAAAACCGTCATCAGAATCAACACCGAAATCGTGATCGAGATACTGAGCAGCAAGTCGAGCACCTGCTTCGGAACCGGCACAAGCAACACCATAATGATTGCCATAATGCCGAGCGCGAAGAAAATATCGCCACGTTTAGACACTACCTTGGCACCCCATTGCAGCGTCGGCATATTCATGCCCATTTGTTGTTCGGCGGCCATAAAATTAGTGGCTAATGTTAATGGTTAGTATCAAGTGCCTGTTTGCCCTTCATCACCGTATATTTTTAATTTATTGCGCAATGTGCGAATGGAAATACCCAGAATATTCGCGGCATGCGTACGGTTTCCGAGACAGTAATTAAGTGTGTCCAGAATGAGTTCGCGCTCAACACTTTCAACCGTGCGGCCAACGAGTTCACTTTTATTTAAAGCCCCTTCCGCTCCTGCTACATTGGCAGCTGCTGCTTCACTTAAGGGCGAGTTTGGCAGCGTGACCGCCTCCGGCGCAATATCACTACCACTAGCAAGCAGAACTGCGCGATGCATGATATTTTCAAGCTCTCTTACATTGCCAGGCCAGCTATAATGATGGAGTTTTTCAAGGGCGCCTTCAGAAAGTTTGCGCTCTACTACACCGTTGGCTTTGGAATATTTTGCGACAAAAAATTCAGCAATCGGTTTTATATCTTCTTTACGATCACGCAAAGGTGAGAGGTGAAGACTGATAACATTTAAACGGAAATATAGATCTTCGCGGAAAGTGCCTTTTTTAGTTTCCTGCTGCAGATCGCGGTTACTGGTAGCAACAATACGTAAATTTACTTTCACGGGCTTTGTGCCGCCCACCCTATCAATTTCGTGCTCCTGAATAGCGCGAAGCAGCTTCGCTTGCAGGCGAATATCCATTTCGCTGATTTCATCGAGTAAAAGCGTACCGTTATTGGCTTCCTCAAACTTACCAATACGCCGTGCAACTGCACCGGTGAATGATCCTTTTTCATGACCAAATAATTCTGATTCGAGCAATGCCTCGGGAATAGCCGCACAATTTACCGAGATAAAATTATTGCCTGAACGTTTACTTTTACGGTGAATATATTGCGCGATAACTTCCTTACCGGTTCCCGATTCTCCGGTAATCAAAATACTGGCGTCTGAGCCCGCCACCTGATCAGCAAGCTCCAGCAAACGCTTCATTTGTGGTGATGCATGAATGACCGCATGCGCCTCTTCCGTAATGGCCTCCAGTACCGCCGCGATTAAATCTTCATCTGGAGGTAGCGGTATATATTCTTTTGCACCTGCTTTGATAGCAGCAACCGCCACAGCGCTATCGGCCTGTACACCACAAGCAATGACCGGAACGATAATACGCTCAGCCTCAAGCTGGGTAACCAATCTTTTAATATCGGCCTTTGCCTCAATCATTATCATGTCCGCACCGTGCCCACCGCGCAGTGCAATAAATGCAGCGTCAATGGTGGGAGCTTGCGCAACTTTTGCGCCACGACTGCGAGCAATTCTGCTCGCTGCGCCGATTTGTCCCTCTAATTCACCAATAATCAATAAACGCATTTTAAACCTTATCCGTCTTAATAATTTCTGTCATGGTGACACCAATTCTGTCTTCCACTACCACCACTTCACCGCGCGCAATCAGTCGATTATTGACAAATATATCAATCGGCTCGCCTACCTTGCGCTCAAGCTCAATTACCGCACCGCGTCCCAGTTTTAAAAGCTGGCTCACCTGCATGGAAGTGCGCCCGAGCACCACGGAAATCTGCACTGGAATATCATACACCGCCTCAAGGGTGACATTGCTGTCTCCTTCGCCGGTAAAAATATCTGTCATCTCTGAATCATTGGCCATTGTTAGCCTCCTTATGTTTTTCTATTATTGCATCGACGTTTTGCTAATCACCGCTTCAACATCATTCCATAGTTTTGTGAAATCACGCTCAGCATATCCACCCCTCCACTCCACACGGTAATCATTGCCGGTGATAGCCTCATTTTCCTCTACGACTAACTCGCCTTTAAATCCGGGCAATAATGGGCGTAAATACTCAATCCTTTGTCTCAGACCATTTGCAAATTCCGGCGAAACTATAAAAGTCACTTTTGGCTCACCTATAATTAATCCGAGGCATTCGCGTAAAACCACTTCTATACTTTCGTAAGGCTCGCGCTTTAAAGCCTCCCCTGCAATTTTACGCGATATTGCAATGACGAGCTTTCCCATCAAATCTTTTTGCTGCATCAGATAAGCAGTGTGCGCTTCTGCCGCTAAAGTGATCCGGTTAGAAATAACTTCCAGTAAATCCTTAATCGCCGCTTCATGCGCAGCGGCTTCCTGATTTATTTTTTTCTCTGCTGCCGCATAACCTTCTTTATAACCCTGCTCACGCCCTTCATGTCTTGCACTTTTCTTAGCCTCATCAATCAAAGCTTTCTGCTGCGCTTCAAGATCAATAACAGGCTCTGTTATCAATGGTAATATTTCTTCTTCCTGCTTTGGCTGCGGTTCGCTTTGCTTAAAATTAGCAAAGCTGAAACGCTGAACGCGAGCAATATTTTGTTCCGGAGTCATGTTTGTATGTCCCCATATATAAGGTTATTACTCATCAATATACCATCTGATCTGCAGCGCCAGCTTCAGCGATAATTATCTCACCTTTTGCCGCCAGATCTTTAGCAGCAACCACAATCGTCATCTGTGCTTCGTCAACATCACGTATACGTACAGGCCCCTTGCTCTCCATATCTTCACGTAGAATTTTGGCTGCACGTTCAGACATATTATCAAAGAACAGGGTTTTGATAGTATCGGACGCTCCTTTGAGCGCAATAGTGAGTTTGTCTTTGTCGATAACACGCATAAGCGCCTGAATACCGGCACCGTCGATTTTCTTTAAATCTTCGAAGGTGAACATGAGTGCTCTGATGCGATCTGAGGATTCTTTATCACGTTCCTCAAGCACCTTCATGAAGCGTGATTCGGTATTACGATCGAAGTTGTTAAATATTTCCGCCATCATTTCATGGCTGTCACGACGCTGGGTCTTGGCAAGATTGCTCATGAATTCCATACGCAGAGTTTTCTCAATCCCTTCGAGCACTTCCTTCTTTACCGCTTCCATGGTAAGCATACGCATGATTACTTCGAGCGATAAATCTTCCGGTAATACCGTAAGCACACGCGCTGCATGATCAGGCTTAATCTTGGAAAGCACCAACGCGATGGTCTGCGGATATTCATTTTTTAAATAGCCAGCTAATACTTCTTCACTGACATTACCAAGTTTATCCCAGGTGGTTTTACCCGCTGGACCGCGTATATCTTCCATGATGGAATCAACACGATCTTTGCCCAAAGCTTTTATAAGCAAGCGTTCGGCAGTATCATAAGTACCCACCACCGCGCCCGATGCCGTCATCTGTTCAGCAAATTCGACATAGAGACGTTCGACAGTTTCTGAACTCACTTCACCAAGTGTTGCCATAGTACTGGAGATTTCCCGTATTTCCTCGTCATCCATCATGCCAAAAAGTTTGCCGGCACTTTCTTCGCCCACCGACATCAGAAGAATTGCTATCTTCTGTGGCCCGGTAAGTTTGCGATAATCATCTTTCTGGGGAGCTGCCATAAATTTTTATGTCCGCTTTGCCGACCATTGGCGGATGACGTTCAGTGCTTCGTCAGGATGCCGTTCCACTAGTTCGTTGAGGCGATTAACTGTTGATGATTTCACCTTACCAGTCACACGACTTATATCAATGGATTCTTCCTCAACCTCAGGAGCAGAGGGCACACCCGCAGGAGCGGGACGCTGGCCTTGGGCGCCGGACGCGGCACTCGTAAATAAAGGCGTTTGTGGCGCTCCCGTTGCTTCAGCATACGTCGCCGCTGCCATAGTGGTTTCGATAATGCGGCTCACCAATGGACGGATAACCAGAAGGATAACCAGCGCTGCCACCCCGCCAAACACGAGCGTCTGAATGACCCCATGGAGATCCTGTTTCAGCGATTCCAGCAGAGTAACGGTACCGCTTTCTTCAGCAAGCTCAATGAAGCGCATATTAACGACGTCCACCTTATCACCACGCTTTTCGTCATAGCCGATAGCGGATTTAACGAGTGTATCAATCTGCTTAAGATCAGCTTCGCTACGCGGTGTGTAAATTTGTTTGCCTTTTTCATCTACATAATCGCCGTCTACCATTACCGCTACCGACAATTTATTGACCTTGCCGGTTTCCTGAACATGATTTTGCACGGTTTTTGAAATTTCGTAATTAGTGGTTTCATCGGTTTTTGCTACGATACGACTCGAACCAGTCGCCGTATTGTTGGCCTGAGCATTGGGCAAATTATTAGCCACACTCGTATTTGAATTACCTTCTTTTTCACCCGATTGTTCTTTTTCTTCATCGGTCTGCACCGAGCGCGCAACCTGACCGTTTGGATCGTAGGTTTCCGAATTAGTAACTACACGATCAAAATTGATGTCGGCATTCACAGTGACTTTTACTTTTCCAACACCCAAGGATTTTTCCAGCAAAGTCTCCAACGTAGTTTTTAAATGATTCTGATAAGATGTTGTGTATTCCTGAGCGGTCGATGCAGCGGTGGATGCATCATTATCATCACCACCACCGGAAAGCATATGGCCTTTATTATCAAGCAGCGTCACTTTTGATGGCTTCAATCCAGGAACCGCAGCAGCAACAAGATGGGTAATTGCCGTCACCTGTTCTTTTGTCAGCTCAGAATTACCGCGAAGCTTGAGTAAAACCGATGCGGTTGGCTCCTGCTTTTCGCTATTGAACAATTCACGCTTAGGCACCACCAGATTAACCCGCGCCGACTCTACCTGCGACAAGGAAGCTATAGTGCGTGACAACTCACCTTCAAGTGCGCGCAGCATATTCACATTCATTACAAAACTTGATGTACCCATCGTTTCGCTGCGATCAAAAATCTCATACCCCACCATAGAACCGCCGGAAGGAAGCCCTTGCTGGGCAAGTGATAAGCGCAGACGCAGCATTTGGTCAGAAGGCACTAAAATCTGAGTTCCATTAGCGCGCAACTCGTAAGGAACACCGGTTTTATCAAGCTCAGAAGCAATCCTACCGCTGTCTTCCAACGAAAGATCAGTATAAATCGGCGACATTGCCTGAGAAGACATATGAGAAGAAAGAAAGATGAACAAGCCAATCAGCAAAACGCCTGTGAGAGCTAACACCGCCAGCTTCATCTGGCCCATATCCCTGAACATCTGTAAAATGGGGTCCATGAGATTATAACTCTTGAAAAGATACTATAGGCAAATTATTCCCCGTTAGCTATATTAATGCTGGTTGCGCCGCATATTACATATCTTATCAACAAGCGTCAAAAGAAATCTTGATCGCTAACTAGGTAATTTTTGCCTAGTGTCATTTCTGCACGTTACTTTTTGGACAAGGTTAGCGAATTTCTAGAAAGAAATTTAGAATTCGGGAATACGGGAAAGCGAAAAATTCTCAATTTCCCATATTCCCAATTTCTTATTTAAGAAACTTGTGAAAATCCTTCCAATCGGCTAAAGCTCAGAAATCACCAATCTTTATTAGCGTTATGAGCAGCAAAAAACCTAAAAACTCAAAGTCACCCGCAAAATCCAACCCTATGTGGGGCGGGCAATTTGCCTCTGGCCCGGCAGGTATCATGGCAAAAATTAATGCCTCGATTGATTTTGACAAAAAACTCTACGCACAGGACATCAAAGGCTCCATCGCCCATTGCGCTATGCTGGCGGCAAGCGGCATCATCAGTAAAAAAGAAGCTGCTGATATCACAGATGGGCTTCATAAAATTAAATCCGAGATTGATTCCGGCAGATTCACCTTTAAAGAAGCCCTCGAAGATATTCACATGAATATTGAAGCGCGGCTTGCTGAACTGATTGGCGACGTGGCCGGAAAGCTTCACACTGCGCGCTCACGCAATGATCAGGTGGCGCTTGATTTGCGCATGTATGTGCGCGATATGTCACTCACCATCGACGCATTTATAAAGGCCTTGCAATTAGCACTTATCACACGCGCCGAAGAATTCAGCAGCGCAATTATGCCGGGCTTTACCCATTTGCAAACCGCGCAACCCGTAACACTCGGCCATCATCTGATGGCATATGTAGAAATGTTTGGCCGCGATCGCGCACGGCTCAAAAACCTGCTTGCTAATATGGATGAGTGCCCACTCGGCAGCGCAGCACTTGCCGGAACTTCCTTCCCTATTGATCGCATGCTCGTCGCAAAAACTTTAGGCTTTGCAAGACCCACCGCTAATTCGCTGGACTCTGTTTCCGACCGTGATTTTGCATTGGAATTCTTGAGCGCGGCGGCAATTACCGCTATGCATCTATCACGGCTCTCCGAAGAACTCATCATTTGGTCAAGCGCACCGTTTGGATTCATTAAATTGTCTGATTTATTCTCAAGCGGCAGCTCCATCATGCCGCAAAAACGCAACCCTGACGCTGCCGAACTCGTGCGCGGGAAAACCGGACGCATTACTGGCTCACTGATGTCTATGCTCATGACCATGAAAGGCCTGCCGCTTGCTTATAACAAGGATATGCAGGAAGACAAAGAACCTGTGTTTGATGCAAGCCTGCAATGGCAAATGGTACTTAGCGCTATGACCGGAATGATTTATGATTTCACCGCCGACAAGAAACGCATGCACGCCCTCGCAAATCAGGGATATTCGACTGCAACGGATCTCGCTGACTGGCTGGTGAAGAATCTGAAAATGCCTTTCCGCCAAGCGCATCACACCACTGCAAAAATAGTAAAACTTGCGACGGACAAAAAATGCACCTTGTCGCAGTTGAGCCTCACACAAATGCAGACCATTGAAAAACGCATTACTAAAGAGATATTTAATGTGTTAACCGTTGAACAATCGGTGGCAAGCCGGATAAGTTACGGCGGTACTGCGCCGGCACGCGTAAAAGAAGCAATCTTCGCCGCCAAAAAGAAATATTTATGAAAACTTCGCAGATTTTATTATGTGTATTTTTGAGCCTGTTCCTTACCTCCTGCGGCATCAAGCGTCCGCTGGAGTTACCGGACAAAGAAAAACATAATTATAAGAAAGACGATACCCAAACTACGCCTTCCGATGATGACGATACTATGCAGGATTTATATGTAACGCCTACCACAAAACAAAAACCTCCACAAAATACACAGTAACCATGGATCATTTTACTTACAAAAACTCAGCGCTTTTTGCTGAAGAAGTGGCGATTACAGAAATCGCTAAAGCCGTCGGCACGCCGTTTTACTGCTATTCCACGGCAACCCTTGTGCGCCATTTTCGCGTATTCAAGGAAGCCTTTGCTGACCTCAATCCGCTCATCTGCTACGCAGTCAAAGCCAACAGCACACTTGGTATTTTAAAGACGCTTGCGAATGAGGGAAGCGGTGCGGATGTGGTTTCCGCCGGAGAAATCCATGCGAGTTTAGCTGCGGGAATTATGCCAGAGAAAATTGTATTTTCAGGTGTCGGCAAAACCCATGATGAAATGGTGTATGCGCTCTCCAAAGATATTTTCCAGTTTAATGTGGAGTCGGAATCAGAGCTTTTGTTGCTTTCTGATGCCGCGCATACGCTTAATAAAATCGCCTCCATTGCGCTGCGTGTGAACCCGGATATTGCGCCTGATACCCATGCAAAAATTTCTACCGGGCAAAAAGAAAGCAAGTTCGGTGTACCAATTAAAGACGCAATTGCGCTTTATGCCAAAGCCGCAAAGCTGCCGGGCATTAAAGTGCAGGGTGTTTCTGTGCATATTGGCTCACAGCTTACTAACCTCGCACCTTTTGCCAGCGCATTCACCCGCATTGTGAAACTCGTAAAAGAATTGCGCAAAAATGGCCATGAAATTACTACACTCGATCTCGGCGGCGGACTTGGAATCCCTTATGGTAATCAGGAAGCACCACCCTTGCCAGTGGCCTACGCAGAAATTGTAAAATCCGCTACAAAAGGCATCAACTGCCAACTCATTTTTGAACCAGGACGGTTGCTGGTTGGCAATGCCGGAATATTGGTGACCAAAGTGATTTACGTAAAACATAGTGATGAACGCATTTTTGTGATTGTCGACGCCGGCATGAACGACCTGGTGCGCCCCGCCCTTTATGATGCCTATCACGATATTATTCCGGTGCATGTGAACCCTGATGCCCCGACCGAGCTTGTTGATATTGTAGGCCCCGTCTGTGAAACCGGCGATATTTTTGCAACCGGACGCTTACTAAAACTGCCTAAAGAAGGTGATTTACTTGCATTCCGCACGGCTGGCGCTTATGGGGCTTCTATGGCATCCACCTATAACGCACGGCCTCTTATTGCGGAAATTATGGTAAATGGCAGCAATTATGCGACTTTGCGTCACCGCCAGACTTATGACGAACTGATTCACCGCGATAAATTACCCGACTGGTTATAATTATAGTGATTTTCCGGTTTAACTATTATACTAAGCAGGGCATGCGGGTGTGGCGAAATTGGCAGACGCACCAGATTTAGGTTCTGACGTGGCAACACGTGTGGGTTCAAGTCCCTCCACCCGCACCACCATATTGAAAACAGCGGAAAAAGTAATTGCTAAGCACACAGAACTGTGATTATTTGCCCCCTAATCACTACGAATGCCCTTATAAATAACCACAGAAAACCAACAGGAATGTAACGTACATGCAAGTCAAGGAAACCACAAAAGACGGTCTCAAACGCGGATATGCTGTAAAGCTGGATGCAAAAACCATAAATGAAAAAACGGAATCACAGCTCAAATCTATGGGCGAAAAAGTTAAAATCCCAGGATTCAGGCCAGGAAAAATACCACTTAACGTTCTAAAGCAACGCTATGGTAAAAGTGTGATGGGCGAAGTCATTGAGCGCGCAGTCAATGATGCTACACATAATGTATTACACGACAATAACTTACGTCCTGCGACCACCCCTAAGGTTGAAATCACTTCGTATGAAGAAGGTGGTGATTTGGATTTCAAAATGGACCTGGAAGTTTTGCCGGAAATAATAGAGCCTGACTATTCAAAAATTACCCTCGAGAAACTGGTAAGTGATATTGATGAAAAGGAAGTAGACGAAGCAGTAAGCCGTTTGGCTGAGCGCAATAAAGCGTTTGTGCGTCGTGAAAAAGGCGCTAAAGCCCAAAAAGGCGATCAGCTACTCATGGATTTCACCGGCAAAGTAGACGGTGTTGCATTTGAAGGTGGCGCGGCCAAAAAATTCCATCTTGAACTTGGCAGCGGTAGTTTTATTCCGGGCTTTGAAGACCAACTCATTGGCGCAAAAGAAGGCAGCGATGTGGTGGTGAAAGTAACGTTCCCCGCCAGCTACCATAAAGAAGACTTAGCCGGAAAAGATGCCGAATTCGACGTGCATGTGCATGAAGTATTAAAAGGTGAAAAAGCTGAAGTGACCGATGAATTCGCCCAAAAATTCGGTTTTAATGACTTGGCAGCACTGCGCAAAGCGGTCACTGACCAATTCACTGGTGACTATGAAGCGGCATCGCGCAGCAAAATGAAGAAACAGCTTTTTGACAAGCTCGAAAAAGATACAAGTTTTGCCATTCCGCAAAGCATGTTGGATGTAGAGTTCAATTCCATCTGGGATAAGCTTAAACAGGCTCAGAAAGAAGGCGACGAAGCTTTATCTGGCAAGAGCGACGACGAGCTTCGCAAAGAATACACCAAGATTGCTGAGCGCCGTGTGCGCCTCGGGATTCTTCTTTCTGAAATTGCCCAGAAAAACAAAATCCAGATCAATCAGGACGAGCTTTCAAAGGCTATCATGCAGCAGGCCAAGCAATTCCCTGGTCAAGAACGCGTGATATTCGAATTTTACCAGAAAAACCCCCAGCATCTCCAGGAACTGCGTGGTCCGATTATGGAAGAAAAATCAGTTGATTTTATTCTCGCTAAAGCCAAAATCAACGAACGTAAAGTAAGCCACGAAGAACTGATGAGTGAAGAATCGGAAGAAGCCGAAACTTCCACCAAAAAACCCTCCAAGAAGAAAACTGCATAGGAAATATTATGACATTCTTTGATATTAAAAATATAGCTGACCAGATGAGTAACTCCGGTAACGAAGCACATATGGATCTCGTCCCGATGGTGGTGGAACAAACCAGCCGCGGCGAACGCGCTTACGATATTTTCTCGCGCCTCTTAAAAGAACGCATCATTTTCTTAACCGGTCAGGTGCATGACGGCATGGCATCGCTTATTGTGGCACAGCTTTTGTTCCTTGAATCGGAAAATCCTGAAAAAGAAATTTCCATGTACATCAATTCCCCCGGTGGCGTGGTGACTGCAGGGCTTTCGATTTACGATACCATGCAATATATAAAACCAAAAGTCTCCACCCTTTGCATTGGCCAGGCCGCTTCCATGGGCTCACTGTTGCTTACTGCAGGCGCGACCGGAAAGCGTTACGCAACTCCGAATGCACGCATCATGATTCACCAACCTTCCGGCGGGTTCCAGGGTCAGGCTTCCGACATCGAAATCCACGCGAAAGAAATTATCTCGTTGCGCCACCGCCTCAATGAAATTTATGTAAAACACACCGGCCAGAAACTCTCTACCGTTGAAAAAGCGATGGATCGCGATAATTTCATGTCAGCAGAAACCGCTAAGGATTTCGGCCTTATCGATGAAATCATCGAAAACCGTCCAGCAGAAAAAGAAGATAAGAAGAAGTAGGTAAAGTTTTTTAGGGGACACGCTGCCCCCAGAAATACTAAGCCCTTCCCTTCACAAACCTCGTACCACAGATAAGGTTATGGAAGCCGGTTTTGTCTTTGGGCAAAGCAATGGAAAGCGCCCATATCACGGAAAGAAACAGCGCAAGCGCGAGTGCTGCATAGGTTAAACCAATAAAGCTTGCAAAGGGTATATTGATAAGTGTTTCAATTTCCCTCTGGCAATCGTCCATTGCCATATTTTCCGTCTGGCAACTGTTTAACAAATCCCGCACCGCAAATATGTCAAAACGCGATTGCAGATAAATAACCCCGGCAAAACAGAAACTCCAACCCACCGCCCCGCTTATGCCCCACATCAGCGCGCGCAAATAACTGATACGCTCGCCTTCTACATCACAGATATGAAATTTTAGGAGATACATTCCCGGCGAAGCCCTGAGAGGACTTGCGAAAAACCAGGCATAGGTGAGTAAAGCAAAAACGAAAAAAACACCTTCTGCCCACCAATGGGAGAGATTATTAAATGCCAAGCCTATACCATAGTAAAACGGTATATAAACGATGATATCAATGACCGCTGCAAGAAAACGCAACCAAAAACCAGCATAATTATTGTGATCCAAAGCATTTTCTGCTGTACTGTCTGCCACGTTTTATTCCTAGATATAGTTTGGAGAACTGTAAGATAATTATACAGTTTGTCAAGAGGTTAACACAGGATAGTGCATGAGAATACTTTTATCAGCAGCGGCAGTATTGGGGATGCCATCATTTCCAGCGGTATACTGAATCATCTCCTTATCCAATATCCCCAAGCGAATTTCACCATTGCAGCAGGCCCCGCTGCTGTAACCTTGTTTGAAGCATTTCCAAAACTGGAGCGATTAATTACCATACGCAAACAACCATTTAATAGGCACTGGCTAACGCTTTGGCTGAATGTATGGAATAAAATTTCATATCTGTGATGTAGAAGGCGAGCGTAT